>OGTZ01000537.1_pt1 | contig 9973 bp, 8 predicted proteins | sample 1573651 | NCBI WGS metagenome assembly OGTZ01 (sample SAMEA2582160, study PRJEB24529) | metagenome | biome: Human gut stool | place: China | collected 2011 | reverse complement strand
ATTCATTCTATCTAAGGTCTGTTTTTACAGACCTTTTTTGTATATTAATTAAACAATTTTCATTTAATATAACTAAAGGAAATAATTCATAAATAAATAATACTTTTCTTTTCTTTTTCGCTTCTTATAATTTATTTCACTTTCGTTATTTATCTAAAAAAGGAACACTTATGAAAAAATCATTTTTTAGTACCGCACTTTTAGCGGCAGGATTAGCCCTTTCTACTTTTGTTAACGCCGGTGAAATTGCTGATCGCGTTGAACAAACTAAAACCTTATTAGTCGGTACTGAGGGTACTTACGCACCATTTACTTTCCACGATAAAGATGGCAAGTTAACCGGTTTCGATGTAGAAATTATCGAAAAAGTTGCACAAAAATTAGGCTGGAAAGTTGAATTTAAAGAAACCGCTTGGGACGGCATGTATGCAGGTTTGAACGCAAAACGCTTTGATGTTATTGCGAATCAAACCAATCCAAGCCCAGAACGTTTAAAAAAATATGATTACAGTGCACCTTATAACTACTCTGCTGGCGTAATCGTGACGAAAGCTGATAACGATAGCATTAAATCATTCCCTGATTTAAAAGGTAAAAAATCTGCACAATCTGCAACCAGTAACTGGAGCAAAGATGCGCGTGATAATGGTGCAATTATCGTGACTGTAGATAGCTTGGCGCAAAACCTTGAAGCAGTAAAACAAGGTCGTGTTGATGCAACAGTAAACGATAAGCTTGCGGTGTTAGATTACTTCAAAAAACAACCTAATGCAGGCTTAAAAATTGCTGTAGAAAGTGATAAGAAAATCCCAACCGGTTTTGCTTTCTTGAAAGGTGAAGAACCGCTTATTGCAAAAGTGAACCAAGCACTTGAAGAACTACGCAAAGACGGAACTTTAAAACAACTTTCAATCAAATGGTTTGGCGATGACATTACTCAATAATTGGTTAGCCAGCCTTCCATTTATGACCACAGAACGAGCTGATTATGTAATCAGCTCGTTTTGGCCTATGATGGAAGGGGCAATTTTATATACAATCCCCCTTGCGGTCATTTCCTTCTTTTGCGGTTTATTCATTGCGGTTATCGTGGCTGTGATTTGCACATTTCCACATCCCAATTTAATGACCAAAATTCTGCAGGGCATTTGTCGCACTTATATTTCAATTATTCGCGGCACCCCAATGTTGGTGCAGATCTTCATTATTTTCTACGGTTTACCTGAAGTTGGTATCAAACTTGAGCCTTTCCCAACTGCAATTATTGCGTTCTCCATTAACATTGGTGCTTATGCGGCAGAAACAGTGAGGGCCTCCATTCTTGCGATTCCTAAAGGTCAATGGGAAGCCTCTTATGCGATAGGCATGAATTACACTCAAGCTTTCGTGCGTACCATTATGCCGCAAGCTTTACGTATTTCCGTCCCTTCGCTATCAAATACCTTCATTAGCACAGTGAAAGATACATCCCTTGCTTCACTCGTTTGGATTGCGGAACTATTTCGTGTGGCGCAAAACATCACAGCTGAAAACTACGAATTTATTTTAATTTATAGTGAAGCGGCCCTTATTTATTGGGTATTCTGTTTTGTGCTATCGATGGGACAAACCCGTTTAGAAAAACGCCTTTCTCGCCATTTATAAGGACTGGTTATGTTAAAAGTCACGAATATTCAGAAAAGTTTTAATGGCCACCATGTACTAAAAGGCATTGATTTTGAAATTAATAAAGGTGAAGTGGTTGCTATTCTGGGTCCATCAGGTTCAGGCAAAACCACTTTTTTACGCTGTTTAAATTTGCTCGAACGCCCAGAAAAAGGGGTATTAGCATTTACTGATGGAAGCTTAACCATTGATTTCAGCAAAAAGATCAGCAAAGCCGATGAACTAAAATTGCGTCTTCGCTCCTCAATGGTATTCCAACAATACAATCTCTTTCCCCATCGCACAGCACTCGAAAATGTGATGGAAGGCATGATAGTTGTGCAAAAACAAGCGAAAGAGATTGCACGTGAAAAAGCCTTGGCATTGTTGGAAAAAGTTGGTTTAAAAGCAAAAGCGGATTTATATCCCTCTCAACTTTCTGGTGGTCAACAGCAACGTGTCGGGATCGCCCGTGCTTTAGCCGTTAAACCCGATATTATCTTGTTAGATGAGCCTACTTCCGCTCTTGACCCTGAACTCGTCGGTGAAGTGTTACAAGCGCTCAAAATGCTCGCGCAAGAAGGCTGGACAATGATTATCGTCACCCATGAATTGAATTTTGCCAAAGATGTGGCGGATCGTGTGATTCTCATGGAAAATGGTCAGGTTGTTGAGCAAAATACTGCGACTGAATTCTTCACTCATCCTCAACAAGAGCGCACCAAACAATTCCTATTGCAAGCTAAAATGCCAATGGAATTCGAAGATTATTGTATTTAATCAAACGTCTAAATATAAAAAGAGCGGTCAAAAAACATCATGAATTTTGACCGCTCTTTCTATTTGAATAAATTACATAATCGCATTATAGAATACTGCTGCTAAAGCCGCCCCGATAAATGGCCCGACAACCGGCACCCAACTGTATCCCCAGTCAGCTTTGGCTTTTAATGTGCCACCAAGGAAAAGACCTAAGGTTAAACGTGGACCAAGATCTCGAGCTGGGTTGATCGCATAACCAGTTGTTCCACCTAAACTTAAACCAATTGCCCAAACTAAAATGGCTACAGGTAATGCCCCAATAGAACCTAAACCAATTGGCGTACTTTCTGCTGTGCCTGGTAAAGTGATGTTTGCCCCTGCAAGATAGAAAATCACGAAGACAAGCACAAAGGTGCCAACGATTTCGTTCACTAAGTTGATTGGGTAGTTACGAATCGCAGGTTCGGTACAGAAACAAGCACGTTTTAAGCCCTCTTCTTCGGTGGCTGCAAAGTGATCTTTATACATAATGTAAACCAACAACGCACCTACCATGCCCCCCACCACTTGTGCCGCGATGTAGCCTGGTACCAGTTCCCAAGCAAATGCTCCCTTCATTGCCACACCAAGTGTTACCGCTGGATTTAAGTGCGCCCCACTGTAAGGGCCTGTCACAACAACCGCCACATACACCGCAAATGCCCACGCGGTAGTAATCACAATCCAACCAGAACTTTGCCCTTTCGTTTTATTTAAACATACGTTGGCTACCACACCGTTACCTAACAGGATTAAAAGTGCTGTGCCAAAAAATTCTGCAAAATAGGCATTCATAAGAGAATCTCCAAATAATGATTAACTTAATGATTTCATTAAAGAAATCTTGCTTTGCAATTCGTTTCGTTGTTTGATCAAATATTGAGATACTCAAAGTGAGTGGCTTCATTATCTAGTTTTTACCAATTAATTCAATAGATAAAACCGATCCATTTTCTAAAAATGAGAGAGCGATCACATTATTTTGTGCGTTAACACAATCGTTTACATTTTTTCGGGGAGAAATCTGTGACGCCTATCACAAAACCCAACATTGCTTGTTCCAATTAGGTTCGAATTCAATTAAGTTAGATTCGCAATTTGTTCGTTTAAGCTCAAAATTTCTTCATTCATTCAATGAGAGTGCAAGCACTCTAAGGAATAGAACCATGACAGACAAAAAATACATCATCGCTTTGGACCAAGGTACCACAAGCTCTCGTGCAGTATTATTAGATCACAATGCGAATGTTGTCGAAATCGCCCAACGTGAATTTACACAAATTTATCCACGCGCAGGCTGGGTGGAACATAATCCAATGGAAATTTGGGCAACACAAAGTTCAACATTAAACGAAGTAGTGGCAAAAGCAGGCATTACCTCAGATGAAATTGCGGCAATTGGTATTACTAACCAACGTGAAACCACCATCGTATGGGAAAAAGCAACCGGCACACCGGTTTATAATGCGATTGTGTGGCAATGTCGTCGTACCGCAGATATTACAGACAAACTGAAAGCGGATGGTTACGAAGAATATATCCGCAACACCACGGGGTTAGTGGTAGACCCATACTTCTCTGGTACAAAAGTGAAATGGATCTTGGACAATGTAGAAGATGCTCGTGAAAAAGCTGAACGTGGCGAACTTCTATTTGGTACCGTGGATACTTGGCTTGTATGGAAATTAACCCAAGGCCGTGTTCACGTAACGGATTACACCAATGCATCCCGTACCATGTTATTTAACATCCATACGAAAAAATGGGATGACAAAATGTTGGAATTATTAAATATTCCACGTTCTATGTTGCCTGAAGTGCGTAATTCTTCCGAAGTGTATGGCAAAACCAATATCGGGGGTAAAGGCGGTGTGCGTATTCCTGTTGCAGGTATCGCAGGTGACCAACAAGCGGCACTTTACGGCCATCTATGCACACGCGCAGGCCAAGCGAAAAATACCTATGGTACAGGCTGCTTTATGTTGCTTCACACCGGTGATAAAGCCATTACCTCTAAAAATGGCCTATTAACCACCATCGCGTGTAACGCCAAAGGTGAGCCTGAATACGCACTTGAAGGTTCTGTCTTTATCGCAGGTGCTTCAATCCAATGGTTACGTGATGAACTCAAAATCGTACATGACAGCCATGACTCCGAATACTTCGCACAAAAAGTCCCTGATAGCAACGGGGTATATGTCGTACCAGCCTTCACCGGTTTAGGTGCACCTTATTGGGATCCGTATGCACGCGGTGCAATTTTTGGTCTTTCTCGTGGTTCTAACCGTAACCATATTGTACGTGCGACCCTTGAATCTATCGCTTACCAAACCCGTGACGTATTAGAAGCAATGCAATCTGACTCAGGTCAACGCTTACAATATTTACGTGTTGATGGCGGTGCAACCAACAATAACTTCTTAATGCAATTCCAAGCGGATATTTTAGATGTGAACGTAGAACGTCCAGTGGTGAAAGAAGTAACCGCACTTGGTGCAGCTTATCTTGCCGGTCTTGCGGTTGGTTTCTGGAAAGATTTAGACGAGCTTCACGACAAAGCTCGCGTAGAACGTACCTTCACACCAGACAACGATGAAGAAAAACGTGAACGTCGTTATAAAGGTTGGAAAAAAGCCGTTAAACGCTCATTAGAATGGGCAAAAGAAGACGCGGAATAATCCTTCCTAGCCAATAATAAAGTGAGGTCAAAATCGCTTATGTTTTTGACCGCACTTTAATGCTTATTCCTGATTTATCTACCAAACAGCGAAGCCCAAAATCCTTTTTTATTTTCAACTTTCTTTTGCTTCGCTTCTTCCATTCTTTGTTTGACATAATTTACCCAAACTTGATGGGGCGCATCAAAATCAAATGATTTCATAAAATCATAAGGAATTTTATATTCTGCTAATGGATTTATATCAATCAATTCTTTTGGCGCTATAGGGCTATCAATACCCAAATCAAAACCGTGGATTGCTGCGATTTTGGCATACATTAAAACTTGTGGTTGCAAGTAAAAATCAAAATGTAAAAGTGTGTCTTTTGCTGCTCGTTTAGCAAGCTTTAGTTCGAGTAATTTATCTAAAGCCTCTTGCATTCCTTTTATATTTTTATCTGCTAACGCCACATAAAATTCATGATCAGGAATACGCTTTAAATCGCTACGGGCTTTTTTCTCATCATTTAAGAACGTGAGTGCGCGCTCTTTTAATAATTGCCAATCTCCACTTAACGCCAATAAAGTGTTCGCATTAAAAAAAGGTCTGGTATCAGTTCGTTTATAGGGGACTGAAATATCCACAATTTCATCACGATGTTTAATTAAATAATCAATCAACTTTTGATTATCTGAAAGCAAACTCATAAAAAAGAAATTTGTATTAATTCCGTTGTACGCCCATTGAAAATCATATTCAGACAAAATACCTAAGAAACCTGCAATAGAAGCATTTTCTTTAAATCCTGAAATATTATTTTCTAATAAACACTTAGAAGCTAATGCTACATGATAATCTCTCAGCCAAAATATCAATGAAAATACATTTCCATTGAATCCTTCTATATGACTCAATACTAGTTTCAATTTTTTATTGTCAATTTCTACATATTCTTCAACCCTATCCAAAGTAAATCTCTTTGCATCATCGTAAGTATTCGCAATATCACTTCCTAAAAAGATGTTATATTTTTCCATATTAATATTCTCCGATTAATGTTTATTAGGAACTTTTACTGGTAACAACACAACTTTACCATTTGATTTATCTACACCAGCTATAATGGTTTTATAGATTTAGTCTGATAAACAGCCCAATTTCATAATCATACTCGTGGCTTTTAAGATGTCGCGAAGCAATAAAAAAGTGCAGTAAATTTTTAAAACTTAGTAAAAATTAACCGCACTTTAATTTATTGTATTAATTAAAAATCTTCTGCATATTGCATAAAATCAAACTCACCCTCAGCACGTGAGAATAAATGAGCAGCATAATGATCTATTGCCTCTGCTGGATTCGTCAACTTTTTAATACCCATCACATCTGCTCTAGGTATCACATAAACATTACGTTCATCATTATGAGAAGACACAAATAATTGATATCCTGTTTTACTCCAATCATCATTAGAGCGGGTATCAAGTAAACATCTTAATTCAAAATATTTTTCATCATTGAATTTATCATCGTCATAACTTTGTCTAAAAGCATGATTAAATTTCTGCTCAAGAAATGTTGTATATTCAGGAAGTGCAACGCCATGACTATCTTCAAAACCTTCTATAATTGAATGAATTGGCATCAATAATAATGAAGGTAAATTACTTTTATATATATTTGAAGTTACACTCTCTGAGACAATCCATTTATCACTAAAAAATAACCAAGAGTTAAGCAATTCATAAGGAATATTTTTATGATGTAGCTTATATTCTCCCTTGGAGAATGAAAATGGGTCATAACTTATGTAATAAACAATATCATTAATTATTACGCCAAATTCAGTTATATCATTCATTACTGGAATCTGGCTTCTTTTAATAGCATAAAAAAATCTTCCATCGTATAAATAAGAATATGACTCAGGCTGTATAACTTTAAATCGTTCAATAAGATAATTTTCTGGTTCAACTTTATTTACTAAATTTACTATCACTTTTGTTTTAGGTGTGTCTATTCCATCATAGTCTAACACTAATACGTTTCCAGCTGCTACCTTTGCAGATAAATCAGATTTAGTCATAAATTTCACTTAAGACCTCTCTTTTTAATCTGTTCCTCAACTAAAGCCACCATATTTCTTTGAGTGTTTTCTAAATACGCTCTATATGTTGGTGATATATCTTTGTTTTCCTTAACATATCTCTGCCAACCTTCCGTTCCTGTTTCAATTTTAGCACCTTTAGATGAATTTAGTTCCTTTGGTAAAGGCTGTAAATTCATAGGGTGATTAATTAATTCATTTTGAACATGTTTTGGTAATTTATCAAAACCATCAATTTTATTAAATGCGCTTTGTGGCAAAATATGATCCACCGAAGCTCTTGCTCCATCTGGAAAATCTTTAAATTTACCATCAAAAGGATCGATATACATCACTCGATCATTTTTTGGATTAACCCAACCGCCTTGCTTAAATTTAGCCTCAATATCACCATATTTTACATTCACAAAATCACAACAATTTGCATTGTGAACCCAAACACCAAATTCCCCTACATGGTAAGTGCTAAATTCTTCTACGGCGATGTTATAAACTGTTTCTAGTTTTCCAGTAGCCTGTTGCGATACCACTTGTAAAGATGGTAAGCCATTTCTATCAAGTAGAACCATATCTTCTTCAAGTAAAATCGCTTTCAACCATCCTTTTCCTTCAACAAAGAAAGGATGTTCCGCTGTAGTGACAAAAGATTCAGTTTTACCATCTTCATTTTTCACAACAACCTTAAAAGTTTCTTGATTTAACGTTACCTTATTAGCAAAAACAGGTTTATAAGCATATTTCTCACCAAATTCTTCACGAGACCAAATCAGTTCACCATATTGGATTTCCTCTATTGGTTTTAAACCATTTACAGTTTCAATTAAGGTGCCCGCTACAAAACATTTTTCTCCCATACCACAAACAATATTTAGTGTTTTTTCTGGTTTAGGCTTAAGTGTAGTAGTTTCTTTGACCGTTGAGGCTACACTTGATGCTACATTTATCACCTTTCCTTCATTCTTAACAACATTCTTCGCTAAGTTTGTCGCTGTTTTCGTTAGCTTAATTCCAACTTTAGCCAAACCCGCTCCACCGGCAAGTATTCCCGCCGTCTCTTGCAGTAATTGACCGGCCTCTAAACCAGCCTTGAAAGCCCCTTCTGCACCCGCTTTCTCATACTCAACAATCATCTTATCAATTCTATTCGCATAGGATTGCTTCATTGCTTCAGTGAAATTGCCTTCTTGAATTAAGGTCTTAATCGCATTCAGTGAGTCAATCGGATGCATCGCAATCTCAGCAATGCCTTTCCCTGTTTCAAAAAGCCCCACTGGAATTGACGTCGCAAGCCCGGCACCATAAGCAGTATCTTGTCCCGAACTCACCAATTCCCAATAAACACCTGTTTTTAGTTCACAGCGCAAGCTACCATTACATGCCGCAAACTCCTCATCTCTTTGCTTAGCCTGCCACCCGGAAAGGTAATTGTTCGTCACCGTATTTTCCGCAATCTGTGCATTAATTGCCGTATTGCCGATGATTTCAACACCTTCTGATTTCCCATTCATTAAAGCGCCGGCAATCCCTCCCGCAAGACTTGCCATACTAATTACACCCGCCTTTTCATCTGGCGTTAAATTAGCTTCCGATTTACCATAAAGTATAGAGGCAATTTGTGGTGCCAGTAATTCAGCCCCTGCTGCACTTATTGCACCATGTGCTGCGCTTCCTCCATTGACTTGAGCCTCAATCGCTCCCCATACGGCATGTGCAAGTGCATTAGTTGCTTTATCATGCGTATTATCCGCAATCAGTTTATTCACCGTTGGCGATAAAGTGGCGACAGTTGTGGCTGAAGCACCTTGCCCTGAAAGCACACCGGTAAAGAGGGCTGTAACGGTGTCTATAGTTCGACGGTTTCCTCCACCATACCCCCATTCACCCACTTCTCGCTTAGCCTCTCTTAACCGATATTCAAGGAAATTCAACTCTTCCTTACTTGCATTATTAGCCTGAGTTTTATCATATTCTGCTTTTACACGTCGTTCAGCAGTTTCTGCTTCATTTAATTTATTTGACGTATAAGTATCCACAGCCGATTTCACATTACCAATAGCTGTCGAAATTTGTTGCTGCTCTTGGATTTGCGCTTTCACATCCTTCGTCTGTGCAATTTGGTTATTGGCTTGAGCAAGGTCTGTATTGATGCCTAACTCTTTTGCTGTGGTGATGGTTGGATTCGTATCTTTATTCAAGATAATCGTCCCTTCCGTCAATGTCGCTCTGGTAACAGAACTATCACTGTCTCGCTCAAACATCGGCAAGCCCGGGCTTATACCGCCACTACGTTGACTGTCTAGTTTTGTACTATTTTCACTGTTTGGTTTAACCGCTCTGCCCGTTTCATTATCCACCCATTTTTCTTTCGATTCTTTGATGCTACCGCTAATACTTGCGCTCGCTGCACTGCTGCTTGATTCGTTTTGAATATCTTCAAAGGGCTAATTTGCTATTTGTTGGGTTAGTGCTGGCAATGGCACCCCCTTTTAAGTGAACGCTATCAGCATTGATGTGATAACCCCCTTCTTCCAAAAAAATACCGGCTTGTTCATTCACTTGTTTACGGTGAGTTGTACCTTTGGAAGCATTACCATAACCACTTAAGCTCCAGTTATTACCAAAACCGAATTCCACTTCTAAACCACCTCCGCTTGATTTGGTTTTAAAGCGTTCTTCGTCTTGTAAACTTTCAATGTTGAGCTTGCCACCCACATTGGCATTCACTTTATTGCCTGCCACCTGACTACCAATAAGATTGGTATCA
>OGTZ01000536.1_pt1 | contig 10023 bp, 7 predicted proteins | sample 1573651 | NCBI WGS metagenome assembly OGTZ01 (sample SAMEA2582160, study PRJEB24529) | metagenome | biome: Human gut stool | place: China | collected 2011 | reverse complement strand
CAGCTGAACAAAGTTCAAGTGGGAAATATAAAATTATTTTGAAAAAATAAGAAAAAAATTGTGTTTTGTGGTAAATTGCCGACAATTTTGATCATCTATTAATTTAACAAAGGAATCCAAATGAAAAAATCAGTCGTAGCATTAGGCGTAATTGTGGCACTTGGTGTGGTAGGTGTCGGTGGAGCTTGGTTTACTGGGGAAAAAGCACAAACTGAATATTTACGCCAAATTGAATTAGCAAATAAACAAGCTCAGGCTTTAGGCTTATCTGATTCATTTAAGGTTGTTTATAAAAATAAACAGTTTGATCGTGGTTTCTTTACCTCTCAAGTAGAAGATGAAGTGGTTATTTCTTTACCTAAAGAAGGGAAAGTATTCACTATTCCTCTTTCAACTAAGCTTTATCATGGTCCATTTCCGCTTAATCAGCTAGAAAAATTCAACTTTGTACCAACAATGTTTTCAGCACAAGGTGTGATTGGTAAAAATGAAACAACCCAACCTTTATTTGATTTGCTTAAATCAGATAAGCCTGTTCAATATCAAGCTTCTACTAGCTATAGCTTAGCAACAAAGGGTAAGATTGATCTAGCGGCAGGAGAAGTGATTGATCCTAACTCACCACAAAATAAAGTTGCTTGGTCAAATATCAATGTTGGTTTTGATATAGATAAGGATCTTGCGGGTAAATATGAAATGACTTTAGACGAAGTGACTACTGATTTAGGACCTAATCATGTTGATGGGGAAGATAACCAGGATGCCACTACTGTTAAATCGGTAAAAATGAAGATGAAGGGCTCGAAATTTGATGGGGCATTTAATCCAACAAAATGGGCCTATATTTATACCGGTAAAGGTTCTTCTTCAACTGAAAGTTTTGAAATGACCAGTACTGATTATGCAGGAAAAACAACGTCTATTATTGAAAAAGGTTTAAAAGCAACATCAGATATTTCACTTAATGGTGATTTTGTGAACTTTAAAAGTGAAAATACATTAGACTCAGTCATTATTGATGGAAAAGATTTGGGAAAATTAACTTACAATGGTGAACTAAACCATATTGAAGCAAACGCAGCAAATGCTTTGATTGAAGCACTTTTCACTGTCTTTAAGTCAGTAAGTGATGATAAAAATGTTAATGAGGAGGTTGTATCTGAAATTTTAAGTTCATGGGCTGAAAATCATGGTCTGGCTATTTTTAATAATCAACCTCAAATTAAACTAAACCCTATTTCAATTTCAAATAGTCAGGGTAAAGTCTCATTAGATTTAAATGTGGCATTAGCGAAAGATCCGAAATTTGATTTAATGGCGGGTAGTTTATATAAACAATTTACGGATTTCGCGGTAAATATTCATGTAGATAAAGCGACTGCAGAAAAAATTATTACACAATTTGCCCCAGAAGAAGATAAAGCTTTGGTTAAAGAGAAAATTGAAGAGCAAGCGAAACAAGCGGCAGCACAAAATATTGTGGTGAATAATGATAAAAATGTAACGCTTACCTTAGTGCTTGAAAAGGGAGAACTCAAACTGAATGGTCAAGTAATTCCAGAAGAGCAAGTTCAAGGTGTGTTGTTTATGCTAATGATGGCAGCAGCGGCTCAAGGTCAGTAATTAACAACGAAACAATTAGAAAGGAGATAAAGTCATTTATCTCCTTTTTTATCAGGTTAGGATTGTTTGACTAGCAATATTATCATTTAATCTAAACGAGCCTTTAAATATCCTTCATAATCGGGAATATCAATATTGATTTTCTGATCAAATAAGTTTGATGTTAAAAGAAAATCAGCCGTGCTTTGATTAATTGCTACGGGAATATTCCAAACAGTTGCAATACGCATTAAGGCTTTTACATCGGGATCATGTGGTGCTGCGTTCATCGGATCCCAAAAGAAAATCATCATATCAATTTTTTTCTCGGCAATCAGTCCGCCAAGTTGCTGATCTCCACCCATAGGTCCACTTAATAGCGACGCTATTTCAAGTCCAGTTTCTCTTGCCAATAGATGTCCCGTTGTACCTGTTGCATAAAGTTGATGGGGAGCGAGAGCTTCTTTATGTTTCTTTACCCAATTGAGCAGATTTTGTTTGCAACTATCATGTGCAACGAGCGCTATTCGTTTATGAGAAAAGATTGGGCGAGTTGTCGTGTTCATATTTTGTCCTCTAAAAAGCTTAAAAGCATGCGAACACTTTAGATCAAAGCGGGTAGGGAATGCAATATATAAAGTATGCTTTAACTTAACCCAAAAATCCTTTAAAAATGACCGCACTTTTAGTAACGAGTATTGCAATAACTCGAAGAAATGCGTGAGAACAGTGAAAATCTACTATCTTTCTTGCAAAAAATCTTCTAAAATTTACAAGATTTGTTAAATGTTTGTAACATTGGTTAACAAGCTTGATTTTCGTGTTTGGTTATGACCAAACTTTATTTTCACTCAGTAAAATAAGGAAAGACTATGTCAAATACCTTAGTAAACGATATTGACCCAATTGAAACACAGGATTGGTTGTCAGCTGTTGATTCATTAATTCGTGCTGAAGGCACAGAGCGTGCGCATTACATCATCAATCAAGTGATTGATCAGGCACGTAATGGTGGTGTGAACATTGCAAAAGGTGGCGTAACAACCCCTTATGTTAATACCATCCCTGTTTCTGAACAGCCAGCATACCCAGGTGATAAAGCTATTGAGCGTCGTATTCGTAGTGCTGTACGTTGGAATGCGATCATGGCGGTATTACGTGGCCAGAAAAAAGATCTTGAATTAGGTGGTCACATTTCAACTTATCAATCTGCAGCAAGCATGTATGAAGTCTGTTTTAACCACTTCTTCAAAGCAGCGACGGATAAAAACGGTGGTGACTTAGTCTTCTTCCAAGGCCATGCGGCACCAGGTATGTATGCGCGTGCATTTGTTGAAGGCCGTATTACTGAAGAACAAATGAATAACTTCCGTCAGGAATGTGAACCAGGTAAAGGTCTTTCTTCTTACCCTCACCCGAAATTAATGCCTGAATTTTGGCAATTCTCTACGGTATCCATGGGGTTAGGCCCAGTAAATGCAATCCGTACTGCTCGTTTCTTAAAATACTTAGACAACCGTGGCTTAAAAGACACCAAAGATCAAAAAGTATATGCTTTCCTTGGTGATGGTGAGATGGATGAAATCGAAGCGAAAGGTGATTTAACCTTCGCAGCACGTGAAGGCTTAGATAACTTAATCTTCGTAGTAAGCTGTAACTTGCAACGTTTAGATGGACCAGTAACAGGTAACGGTAAAATTGTTCAAGAATTAGAAGGTTTATTTGCTGGTGCAGGTTGGGAAGTGATCAAAGTCATGTGGGGTTCCAACTGGGATAAATTATTTGCCAAAGATACCTCAGGTAAGTTAACTCAATTGATGATGGAAGTAGTTGATGGCGACTATTTAACCTTCAAATCTAAAGATGGTGCTTATGTTCGTGAACACTTCTTTGGTCGTTATCCAGAAACTGCAGCATTAGTAGCGGATATGACAGATGATGAAATCTGGGCGTTAAGACGCGGTGGCCATGATTCAGAAAAACTTTATGCGGCATTCCACAAAGCGCAAACTGCAGGTAAACCTGTTGTGATCTTAGCGCACATGGTTAAAGGTTATAAAATTCCTGAAGCAGAAAGTAAAAACACTGCGCACCAATCTAAAAAAATGTCACTCGAAAGCTTAAAATCTTTCCGCGATCATTTCCAATTAGATATTAAAGATGAAGATATTCCTAACTATCCGTACATCACCTTCCCAGAAGGTTCGGAAGAGTACAATTATCTTCACGGCAAACGTAAAGCGTTAAATGGTTATTTACCAAAACGTTTACCGAAATTCACCACTGAATTTAAAGTGCCAGCATTAGAAGAGTTTGCCCCATTATTGGAAGAGCAAGCGCGTCCAATTTCAACTACAATGGCATTCGTGCGTTTCTTAAATACCTTATTGAAAGATAAAAATATCGGTAAACAAATTGTGCCAATTATTGCTGACGAAGCGCGTACTTTCGGTATGGAAGGTTTATTCCGTCAAATTGGTATTTACAACCCACATGGTCAAAACTATGTGCCTTCTGACCGTGATTTAGTGGCTTACTACCGTGAAGCGAAAGATGGTCAAGTATTACAAGAAGGTATCAATGAATTAGGTGCAGCATCATCTTGGTTAGCGGCAGCGAACTCATACTCTGTCAATAACCTTCCGATGATTCCATTCTTTATCTACTACTCAATGTTTGGTTTCCAACGTGTGGGTGACTTAATGTGGGCAGCAGGTGACCAATTAGCACGTGGTTTCATGATCGGTGGTACTTCTGGCCGTACAACATTAAATGGTGAAGGTTTACAACACGAAGATGGTCACAGCCATATTCAATCTCTTGTTATTCCTAACTGTGTGTCTTATGACCCTGCTTATGTTTATGAAGTGGCAGTTATCCTACAAGACGGTATCAACCGTATGTACGGTGAAAAACAAGAAGATGTGTTCTACTACATCACCACATTAAACGAAACTTACGAACAACCAGCAATGCCAAAAGGTGCTGAAGAGGGTATTCGTAAAGGTATTTATAAATTTGAAACCATTGAAGCGAAAGACAACAAAGGTCATGTTCAATTATTAGGTTCTGGTGCGATCTTCCGTCATGTTCGTGAAGCAGCACAAATCCTTGCAAATGAATATGGTGTAAGCTCAGATGTTTATAGCGTGCCTTCATTCACTGAAGTCGCTCGTGAAGGTGCAGATGCTGTACGTTGGAATATGTTACACCCAACTGAAACACCACGCGTACCTTACATTGCACAAGTCATGAATGATGCACCGGCTGTTGCGGCAACTGACTACATGAAATTGTTCGCAGAACAAGTTCGTGCATTTATTCCTGCACAAAGCTACCACGTATTAGGTACCGATGGTTTCGGTCGTTCAGACAGCCGTGCAAACTTACGTGAACACTTTGAAGTGGATGCGCGTTATGTTGTGGTTGCAGCATTACATGAGCTTGCAAAACAAGGCAAATTTGATGCGAAAGTGGTGGCTGATGCTATCGCGAAATTTGGTTTAAAAACTGAAATTTTAAATCCGCTTTACGCTTAATAAAAATATCCTGTGCGCAAAACGCACAGGATCATCTACAAATAAAGTGCGGTTGATTTTAACTGCGTTTTTTAAAGGTAAGATAACATGTCAAAACAAATTCAAATTCCTGATATCGGTAGTGATGAAGTTACCGTAACAGAAGTGATGGTGAAAGTAGGTGATACCATTACCGCTGATCAAAGTATTATTAATGTTGAAGGTGATAAAGCCTCAATGGAAGTCCCTGCACCAGAAGCCGGTGTGGTAAAAGAAGTATTAGTGAAAGTGGGTGATAAAGTCACAACTGGCACACCAATGCTTGTTTTAGAGTCAGCGGAGGCGGCAGCACCTGCTCCAGCCGCTGCAGCACCAGCGCCGGCAGCCGCACCAGCAGCTGCAAGTGTAGTTGAAGTTAATGTACCAGATATCGGCTCAGACGAAGTAAATGTGACAGATATTATGGTGAAAGTTGGTGATACCGTTGAAGTTGATCAATCAATCATCAACGTTGAAGGTGATAAAGCGTCAATGGAAGTACCAGCTCCAGTTGCTGGCGTGGTAAAAGAAATTTTAATCAACGTAGGCGATAAAGTTGTTACTGGTAAATTAATCATGAAATTTGAAGTGGCAGGTGCCGCACCAGCCGCAGCGCCAGCTCAACAGGCGGCAGCACCTGCAGCAGCACCAACAGCTTCAGCCATTAAAGAAGTGAATGTACCTGATATTGGTGGTGATGAAGTTAACGTAACTGAAATCATGGTTGCAGTTGGCGACAGCGTTTCTGAAGAGCAATCTTTAATCACTGTTGAAGGCGATAAAGCCTCAATGGAAGTGCCAGCTCCGTTTGCGGGTGTGGTAAAAGAAATTTTAGTGAAATCAGGTGATAAGGTTTCAACTGGTTCATTAATTATGAAATTTGAAGTTGTGGGTGCAGCACCTGCTCCTGCAGCGGCTCCAGCGGCAGCAGCTCCTGCTCCTCAAGTTGCACCTGCAGCAGCGCCAGCAGCACAATCAGGTAATGTATCTGGTTTAAGCCAAGAACAAGTTGTAGCAAGCGCAGGCTATGCACACGCAACACCAGTGATTCGTCGTTTAGCACGTGAATACGGTATCAACCTTGATCGCGTAAAAGGCACGGGGCGTAAAGGTCGCGTAGTAAAAGAAGATATCCAAGCTTACGTGAAAACCGCTGTTAAAGCGTTTGAAACAGGCACTGTATCTTCTGCAGCAGCGGGTAATGGTGTGGCAAATGGCGCAGGCTTAGGCTTATTACCATGGCCGAAAGTTGACTTCAGCAAATTTGGTGAAGTAGAAGAAGTTGAATTAAGCCGTATCAACAAAATCTCTGGTGCAAACTTACATCGTAACTGGGTAATGATTCCACATGTTACTCACTTCGATCGCACAGATATCACAGATTTAGAAGCATTCCGTAAAGAACAGAACAAGATTGTTGAAAAACAAAAATTGGATGTGAAAATTACACCTGTTGTGTTCATTATGAAAGCGGTAGCGAAAGCATTAGAAGCGTTCCCACGTTTCAATAGCTCTATCTCTGAAGACGGTCAAAAATTAACACTTAAAAAATACATCAACATTGGCGTAGCGGTAGATACACCAAACGGCCTTGTTGTACCTGTATTTAAAAATGTGAACAAAAAAGGTATTATCGAACTCTCTCGTGAATTAATGGAAGTCTCCAAAAAAGCACGTGACGGTAAACTTTCAGGTTCTGATATGCAAGGTGGTTGTTTCACCATTTCAAGCTTAGGTGGTATTGGTACAACTCACTTTACGCCAATCGTAAATGCACCTGAAGTGGCAATCTTAGGTGTGTCTAAATCAGAAATGCAACCGGTTTGGAATGGTAAAGAATTTGAGCCACGCTTAATGCTTCCATTATCATTATCTTTCGACCACCGTGTGATCGATGGTGCTGATGGTGCTCGTTTCTTAAGCTATATCAATGGCGTATTAGCTGACTTACGTCGCTTAGTGATGTAATTAACACGGTAAGATGTGAGTGATTAGGCTCACATCTTACAGAAAGGACCGCAAGTGCGGTCAAAAATTTGAACGTTTTTACGAGGTAAAAATGAGTAAAGAAATTAAAACCCAAGTTGTGGTACTTGGTGCTGGTCCTGCAGGTTATTCAGCGGCATTCCGTTGTGCGGACTTAGGTTTAGAAACAGTACTTGTTGAACGTTATTCAACATTAGGTGGGGTATGTTTAAACGTAGGTTGTATCCCTTCTAAAGCATTACTTCACGTTGCTAAAGTAATTGAAGAAGCAAAACACGCAAGCAAAAACGGTGTGTATTTCGCTGAACCTCGCATTGATTTAGATGAAGTGCGCGCAGGTAAAGAAGCGGTTGTGGCTAAATTAACAGGCGGTCTTGCAGGCATGGCTAAACAACGTAAAGTCACCGTTGTTGAAGGTTTAGCGGCGTTTACCGATCCACATACATTAGTAGCACGTGATCGTGATGGTAAACCAACTACAATCAAATTCGATAATGCGATTATCGCAGCGGGTTCTCGCCCAATTCAATTACCATTCATTCCACATGAAGATCCACGTGTTTGGGATTCAACGGATGCACTTAAATTAAAAGAAGTACCGAAAAAACTGTTAATCATGGGTGGTGGTATCATCGGTTTAGAGATGGGTACCGTATATCATGCATTAGGTTCTGAAGTTGAAGTGGTTGAAATGTTTGACCAAGTGATTCCAGCGGCAGATAAAGATGTTGTTGCAATCTACACCAAACAAGTTGAGAAAAAATTCAAGTTAATGCTTGAAACTAAAGTGACCGCAGTTGAAGCAAAAGATGATGGTATCTATGTTTCAATGGAAGGTAAAGCATGCAACGATACTAAACGTTATGATGCAGTATTAGTTGCAATCGGTCGTACGCCAAATGGTAAATTGATTGATGCAGGTAAAGCCGGTGTTGAAGTGGATGATCGTGGTTTCATTCATGTTGATAAACAAATGCGTACTAATGTGCCTCACATCTTTGCAATCGGTGATATCGTTGGCCAACCAATGTTAGCACATAAAGGTGTTCACGAAGGTCACGTTGCAGCAGAAGTGATTGCAGGACAAAAACATTACTTCGATCCAAAAGTTATTCCTTCTATTGCGTATACTGAACCAGAAGTAGCTTGGGTAGGTAAAACTGAGAAAGAATGTAAACAAGAAGGCTTAAACTACGAAGTCGCTAAATTCCCTTGGGCAGCTTCTGGTCGTGCGATTGCATCTGAATGTGCAGAAGGTATGACCAAATTAATCTTCGATAAAGATACTCATCGTATACTTGGTGGGGCTATCGTGGGGGCTAACGGTGGTGAATTGTTAGGAGAAATCGGTCTTGCGATTGAAATGGGTTGTGATGCGGAAGATATCGCATTAACGATTCATGCTCACCCAACACTTCATGAATCTGTAGGTCTTGCGGCTGAAGTATTTGAAGGTTCAATTACCGATCTTCCAAATGCAAAAGCGAAGAAAAAATAATCGATTTTAATCCTTTTAAGGGCTGCTCATTGAGTAGTCCTTATTTTTTTGAGATCTCACTCACAAAATTGCATAAAAATTCAATAAGAACTGGCGCAGATAATAGCTTTCTGATAGAATTCGGCCAGTTTTATTTTATATTATTTTATTATTTAAAGGCTATGTTAAAGAAGATTTTGATTATTGTAGGTTTAGCTGTTTTGACAACAGCCTGCTCTAACAATTCGGGGCAGGCTCAAAACGGCATGATTAGTGAAAGTGATGATGCTGAGTTAACAGGACTGATTGACGGTTTAGATGGGAAAAAAGGGGGCGTTTACCCTAAATTAAGAACTAACCGTCCTAAATCAGGTTTAATTGGTGATAAAGCGCTTGCTCAAGTTTATAACGAATGGGTTGGTACTCGTTACAGAATGGGGGGCACTTCAAAACATGGTATTGATTGCTCTGCATTTATGCAAACTGCTTTTCTCGATGCTTATGGCATGGAGCTTCCACGTTCAACCTCAGAACAACGCTATTTAGGTCGCCAAATCCAAAAACATGAATTACGTAAAGGTGATTTAGTGTTCTTCCGTCGCAACAATCATGTTGGCGTTTATATTGGTAATAACCAATTTATGCATGCAAGTACAAGTCAAGGTGTAACAATTAGTTCATTGGATGAAGATTATTGGTCAAGAACTTATACACAATCTCGTCGTGTGATGTAATGACAATTTTTTTTCAATAAAAAAGTGCGGTTAATTTTAACCGCACTTTTTCTTTATTTAGATTATTTGATGATTGACTTAAGCCGCAAATTTCATTAAGTCTCTTCTTGGTTTCATTTGATGGATGGTATTCGTCACCGTGCCAACTAATGGTAGGTTTGTCCATTGTGTTGTTTTAATATTTTCCACTTTAGAATCTAATGCCATGAATACAAATTCATTACCGCTTACGCCGGCAAATTCATAAATATGGAATTCGTCTTGTTTTTCTAAAACAATAAGATCACCAATGAAAAGGCTGTCATTTTTTTCAACCACTAACATATCGCCCATTTCAATTCCCCAAGCAAGCATATTCGGATTGGTAACACGAATAAAGCAAGTTTGTTGTGGACGTTTGATGCAATAAAGGTTGAGATCTAATTTTTTATTAAATGTCGATTTGCTTTCAACATCATTGAAAAATGGCATAGGATGATAAGAAAACGTCATATCATTTTGTGCAACTGTATTTGCGTAGTTCATCATCTTGTGTTCCTTTTAGTTTGTGTGTTTTTAATCAGTGGTTGTTTATACAGGTGTAATATACTGGTATTAGATACAGTATGTCAATAGGGCATAGAAAAAATTTTTTTATAGGCGAAAATTTTAGAAAAAATTCATTCCT
>OGTZ01000533.1_pt1 | contig 10038 bp, 9 predicted proteins | sample 1573651 | NCBI WGS metagenome assembly OGTZ01 (sample SAMEA2582160, study PRJEB24529) | metagenome | biome: Human gut stool | place: China | collected 2011 | reverse complement strand
ATAACGTACAGTTTTTACACTTGGAAATGTCGTGATAAATGGATGGATTGTCGAGCGCAATCGGCACACGTTTATCGATAAATTCGTATTGAGACATGAGGACCTCCTCTAACAAACTAAAACTATCAAACCTTTTGGGAAACATCGGCCAAACTACGGAGCACTGTGCTCAAGGCGTACTTCCACATCTTACCTCTAGTATACGCTATGGTGAAAGTTTATACTATGTAGAAATGTCACACTTTTGTGCAAAATTATGGTCCATCATCCCTCTCTAGATGACATAATATTGTGCGTGATATTCTACATGACAGTCTACGTCAGTATATTTCAATAAGATAGAAATTACATAAATGCGTAATAATATTCCCATTGTATCACGAATGGGTAAATAATTCACCAACTTTTCGGGAATTAAAAGCAAATAAAAAACGCACGTCCTCTCATGAGAACGTGCGTATGTGAAGCTTTCACAAAGAATCATAACCCTCGAAGGATCAGATTATTTGTCACCCCAGATAAGTGTGTACACAGCGTATGCAGGAGTGCCTTGTTCAACCTTACGAGTAGATTTGTTAGGTTGTTCTTCTCTCACAACATAACCTTGTGGGTTATAAAGAGTTACCTTAACGTCTTTTACTTCGCGTTTTTTGTGGTTGAACTCTTCAGTTACGATATAGTGGTAACCTTCGTAGTCCATAGCTTTGATGTCTAAAGTAGCTTTTTTGTCATCTTTTTTAACAGAATCGTTGTCGATAGACCAAGTGATACCATTGCTATCTGTACCAACTGTATACCAATTTGCCGCATCAACACTACCAATACCACCAATGAATAAAGCGCCTGCTGCCAAAACAGCTGCCAATGTTTTTTTCATATTTTTACCTCTCGAATTAAATACAAGAATATGAAATCTAGTATATTCGATAAAACTAAATATTTTATGAAAGACAAATGTGCTCAATTATTAGAATATCTATTCCAAACATTAAGACTTCACATAATAGGTAGACCGTCCCCCTCCTTTACGTTGAATATGGCCATCCTTCACAAGGGTACGTATAGTGCCTTCAATGGAACTATCACTGAGATTTGGACACCATTCTCTAATATCTTGCTTTGTAAAAGCCCCTAAATGTCTATCGATAGCTGCTTTTACCTGATCCATTGCTGAACCACTATTTGCCAGTATAGAACTGCGGTTCTCAAAGTCATGATACGCGGCTAACAGCATTTGTAACCAATAGCGAATAAACGGTATAGGGCAGGAACTTTCATCATACCAAGTATCACTAGACTCGCGTAAAGCAGCATAATACATATCCTTATGTCTTGCAATCTTAGCCTCTAACGATACATATTTACCTACCATAAAGCCGCTACGGTACAACAATAATGTCGTTAACAAACGGCTCATGCGTCCATTCCCATCATTAAATGGGTGAATACATAAGAAATCATGTATAAAAATAGGAATGGCTAAGAGTGGCTCCACCTCTCCATTACCTACAACACGATTATATTCAGCACAAATCTTATCGAGGGCCTCTGCTGTCTCATAGGGTGCTAGGGGAGTAAATAACACCTCGGTCCGTCCATCGGGATAGGTAGCACTAATATAATTCTGTACACTCTTTAACTGCCCTCCACGAGTATTAAATTGGTAATTATACAAAATCTTGTGTAACTGCAAAATATGATTCCGAGACAAGGATATGGAATCATAACTTTCATGGATAACATTTAAAGCATCACGATATCCCATGATTTCCTGCTCGTCCCGATTTCGAGGCGTAGTCTTATCAGCTACCAACTGCCGAAGGCGTGTACTCGTCGTCACAATCCCTTCAATCGCATTCGACGCCTCTGTACTCTGCACCTTTGCCAACTCTACAAGAGAATCTAATATGGCAGGACTCTGCGAAAGCAAAACCTCCTCCTTACCATTCGCCCGATAAATCCCTGCTATAAGACTTAAAATATCCATATCCCACGACAAGGACTGAATCCGACCATACTCAAAACGACGCATACACACACCTCCATTCTGCTCTAATCCCTTATAAATAAAATTATTCCCTTAAATTATACCATAAAATAAGGGAATAAGTATTTTGGATATATTTAATCATACGTGCAGAAAGGGTTCTATCTCTTTGAGACCGACTTAGGGCACTACTCCCAAACGCAGTTTTGGAAAGATTTCCTCATTAGGAAATGAGAAAACGGGTGGATATATCTCTAAGGGCGACTTAGGTCACTATGGAGACCGAAGAGATATATCCACCCGTTCATAACCGAAGAGGAAATTTACCAAATCAAGTGATACACGCGATCTAGATTACTTCCTTCTTGTATTTGTACTTTTGTATTTGCCAATGTTTCAGAGCCAATCATATAGCCTTGTGGGTTATAGGCAGTCACATCTATGAGCTGTACTGTTTTGTCAGCACGGTTGAATGTCATTGTGTAAATGGAGTGATCTCCATTTGGATCTACAATCTTCAATCGCAATGTAGCACGAGCATCGTTTTTATCAACAGAGTCATTGTCGATATAACCAGTACGACCATATTGATCCGTATCAAGAGTATACCAACTTTCAGCATGAGACACGCCCACACCAGCACTGAATAACAAACCGGCTACCGCTAAACAAGCAAACCATTTTTTCATAACTATTCTCTCCTGACTATAAAATTCAAATAACTATGCAATCTGCATACCATAAATTCCCTACGCCTTCATTATAACACTAGAACTGTATATTACTAATAAAAACTCTATAAACTGCATAATTAATATAAATCTATTAAGGACGATGTGCTGAGTCCTATGGGCTTTGATAATATAACGTATTTGATGACTGATATTCGCGCTGTAAGGTCAACAAAACATAGAAAGCCCCGAACTGTTCTGAAAACGACTTCGGTCACTATGGAGGCTTTCAGGATAGTTCGGGGCCAAATACGTTCTGAGTATCTAAATAAACAGAGCGACTATAAGCTTCTATTAAATTGTTGGATTATTTACCCCATAGGGCCTTCATAACTTCCGCCCCCATGGTATCATCTTCAATTTTTGTAGGTTTTTGTGCTTCTTTGCTGGACAATAACGCTACGCCTGCAGCGCTGTATACTGTTGTATCAAGTTCTGTCCATGTTTTTTCTTTACGGTCAATGCGTACTGTGTAGATGTATGTGAAACCTTCTACATTGTTGATTTTAACAAGTACTGTTGCCGCATCATCTGTTTTGTATACAGATGCATTATCGATGAACCATGCTGCATCGTCAGCATCAGCATCGATATAGTACCAATCAGCAGCACTAGCTTGACCAAAGCCGCCTAAGAATAAAACCCCTGCTGCAAACATAGCAGCTAACCATTTTTTCATATCTAAACTCCTTAACGCTAGAGACGACCATCTAAGATGGCCGCCCATAGTTTCTTACATATACTATTAATACAAATTATTCTGCTTCTTCGTCTTCGATTTCAGCACCTGGAATAACAGCAATACTAGCTACTTTATCACCTTCGTCGAGGTTTTGTGTTTTCACACCAGAAATAGCTTTGCCTTTCTTCACAGCAATATCGTTCATGTTGAAGCGGATGATTTTGCCTTGTTCAGAGATGAGCATAACTTCATCATCGTTATGAACAACCTCTACAGCAACTACGTCGCCTGTTTTGTTCGTAATCTTGAAGTTCTTAGAGCCTTTACCACCGCGTTTTTGCAATGTGTAAGCTTCCGCATCATTGCGTTTACCGAAACCTTCTTCGGAGATCGTAAACACTTGAGCTTCACTTTCATCAGCATTAAGAACACCAGCACCTACAACCACGTCGCCCGCATTGAGTTTAATGCCACGCACGCCGTGAGCCGCACGTTTCATAAGACGAACATCGCTTTCACTGAAACGAATAGCGATACCCAATTTAGTACCGATCAAGATATCTTGGTTGCCAGTCGTTACGCTAACGGAAATCAAGCGATCCCCTTCGTCGAGGTTGATAGCGTTGAGACCAGAACGACGGATGTTGCGGTATTCTTCGATAGCTGTACGTTTTACAACGCCGAACTCAGTAACCATGAATAAGTTTACATCTTCATGGATACGTTCAAGGTCAATCATAGTTGTAACAGATTCGCCGACAGCAAGTGGCAATACATTAACCATAGCGGTACCGCGAGAGTTACGGGAACCTGCTTCTGGCACTTCGTATGCTTTGAGGCGATATGTACGGCCAGTGGACGTGAAGAACAACAATGTATTATGCGTACGAACATGCATAATTTGCGTTACATAATCGTCTTCCTTCGTCTTCATGCCGATAACGCCAGCGCCACCTTTATGTTGGTTGCGATATACGTTCGCGTTCATGCGTTTGATATAACCTTGTTTAGTCAAGGTAATAACCATCTCTTCGTCAGCGATGAGGTCTTCTACATCAAGGTCGGACGTATCGATTGTGATTTCAGAACGACGAGGATCGCCGTATTTCTTCTTCATATCTTCTAGTTCTTCTTTGATGATTTGACGTTGACGCGCTTCGCTAGCCAAGATAGCTTTCAAATCTTCGATCAATGCCAACAATTCCTTGTATTCTTCTTCGATTTTTTCGCGTTCCAAGCCTGTTAAACGGCGTAGACGCATGTCGAGGATGGCTACTGCTTGTTTTTCTGAAAGCCCGAATTTTTGCATCAATGCGTTACGTGCGATTTCGTCAGTTTGGGAACTGCGGATTGTAGCGATAACTTCATCGATGTGGTCGAGAGCGATTAACAAGCCTTCCAAGATGTGAGCACGCGCTTCGGCTTTGTTAAGCTCGAATTGAGTACGGCGTACGATAACATCGAGGCGGTGATCTAAGTAGTAACCCAATACTTCTTTCAAATTCAATACGCGAGGATGACCATCCACGAGGGCTAGCATAATCACGCCGAAAGATTCTTGAAGTTGAGTGTGTTTATATAATTTGTTAAGAACGATATCTGGTTGCACATCAGCGCGCAATTCGATAACGATGCGCATACCTTGACGGTCAGATTCGTCGCGAAGTGCTGTGATGCCATCAATAACCTTGTCACGGCTCAAGTTCGCAATCGTTTCGATAACGCGAGCCTTGTTAACTTGGTATGGAATCTCAGTCACTACGATTTTATGCTTGCCCTTCGCCATTTCTTCAATGGTTGCACGAGCACGCATTTTTACGCTACCACGACCTGTAGAGTACGCTTTTTTAATGCCTTCCCGGCCCAAAATGAGCGCCCCTGTCGGGAAGTCTGGACCTTTGATTTGTGTCATCAATTCTTCCACAGTTACATCTGGGTTATCGATGAGCATAGTAAGGCCATTACATACTTCGTTAAGGTTGTGCGGTGGAATATTTGTCGCCATCCCTACGGCAATACCGCTGGAACCATTGATGAGAAGATTTGGGATCTTCGCTGGCAATACTGTTGGTTCTTGCAAGCTTTCATCATAGTTCGGCATGAAATCAACAGTTTCCTTGTCGATATCAGCAAGCATTTCTTGAGTAATTTTTGCCATACGTACTTCGGTATAACGCATCGCAGCGGCACTATCGCCGTCGATGGAACCAAAGTTACCGTGACCGTCTACCAAGAGATAGCGCGTATTAAAATCTTGCGCCAAACGTACAGTAGCGTCGTAAACGGAGCTATCACCATGAGGATGGTACTTACCAAGTACGTCACCGACGATACGAGCGGATTTCTTGTACGGTTTATTTGGCGTCATGCCTGTTTCGTGCATCGCGTACAAAATACGACGATGAACTGGTTTCAAGCCATCACGCACATCTGGAAGAGCACGCATTACGATTACGGACATCGCATAATCGATATAAGCGTTCTTCATTTCTTTATCAATCTGAACGGGATGAATATTCCCGTGGGACCATTGTTGGTCTGCCACAATCTCACCTCATTTTACTAACACTGATTACAATTCATCATATTATTATAGCATTTTTAAGGGCTAAAGGCTAATTTTATAGGTACTGTATTTTTGTGAAAGCCACTTTCACCTGCGCCTGCAATCAAAGAACTGTATTATTTAGCGTGCATGACGTATCATATCTTCCAAGATCTTAACAAAGTCTCGTTCTACAGCTGAAGTATCCTTACCTGTACTACCAATGCCTGTTAGCATGGTTTCTTTCCAATCATTTTTTGCCATAAATCGAAAGGAGATCAAATACTTAGCTTTTGTTTTGTCCGCTTCTCCTTTTGGTAAATAATAAAAGCCTACGCTTCTATCAGAACGAGGGTGCAATAACGCTGGGTTGTCTTGCGGTTTATACTGGCTATATATGAATTTCATAAAGGTTAGAACATCTTCACCCTTTACAGACTTATCTACAAAGATAATCTCATCGGACCTGAATAGGGGTATCTTATTAGTGCCAGCGACACGTGTCGCTTTAGATTTAGCTAGTTCCAAACCTTCCTCATGAGTAGCCATCCGCATACCATATTGCTTAGCACGCTCCACCAAAGAAGAGTTCAAATGAACTAGATACGCCTGTGAATACGCAAAATCCGCATCATTTTTTCGCTCGCCACCAGGGGCCGGCAATGTTGGCCACTTGACTACAGAATTTGTAGTAAAGGAAATACCATTACTTTCATCATAAAAAACATACACATTTCGCTGGAAGGGTTTCTCCTTCTCCACTACCGCTGATTGTAAAACTAGGCGAGGATGCACAACCGCAAACTCCTTCTCCACGATAGCCTTGATATCCTCTGGCGTGGCAGGATCACCATTTTCCGTAGTCCAAATGAAAGAGCACCCACTCAACACAACGCTACAAATACACACCAAAACCAACAACACAAACCTAACAAATAAAAGCATACACAACTACACCTCTCTCTCCATTTAGTAGCTTTAGAATGAATATGCTGGTATGACTATAGATAGGATTAGATTATTATTGATGGGACATCTTTATAGCTAGTGTTTTAAAAAGTGCTATTACCTATTGATAAGTGACTTAGGTCACTATGGAGCGAAGAGATAGGTGATAGCACTTTTTAACTAATTAAGCATATAGTTCTCGGGCCCCATCAATAATAATTACCTATAAATTAGTTCATCTAGCATATTCATTCTATAATGCTCCACTACATCCATAAACCCCTTATTATGTATCGGATTTTCCGTCATCCCAAATAGGTGGCTTTTACAGTCACAGTCAGAGGATCCAAATTTAGGCACGTCCCATTCGGCAACGCCACGGACCGCATCAGCGAGAGCACATTCCGCATCATCTAGGCTAGTTCGAATCGGCAGGCCTGCTATCATTTCGCAGTGACCGCGGAAGTAGTCTAGATGCCAGTGCATTTTCTTCCGTTTTCGTTTATGGCGCTCAATGCGTTTCGTTAAATTCGCCTTCGCAGAGCCTACGTACATATAGTAACCCGCCTTGAAATGCATCATCCCTTTAGAACCGACCTCAAGGTCTAAATCATGGTCGAGATGCATGACCATCACGTACACGCCGCTATCGTGAGCCTCTGTGTCGAGGATGCTACTCGGATAGGAACATTCATGAGTTACAGTAGGCATGGTGAAAGTCTCATCCCACGCCACAGCAACGGCTTTCCAGTCTAAAGAAGGGGCTACCTCTTTAAAGGTTTTAGCAAACTCTAAATCTGTATGGTAGTCTGGCAAGAACCACTGTGCTTTGTCCCATTGTACGAGGAATAAAACCCCTGTGTGGTAGCCTTCGTTTTGCAATTCTTTTAAATGTAATAAATGCTTGCGCCCTCGCTCCGTAATGGCATCAGGGAACATGGCACCAGTCTTGGAGAATAGCGTACAAGACTTAACCTCTAACAAGAACTCATGGCCTTTATCATTGGTGAGAAGCAAGTCAAAACGTGATGATGTGCCATGTAACTTAACCGTATACTCCCGTCTTACAACGCGCCACTCCTCCCAGCCAGGAATGAGTTTATTTTCGATCAAATGCTGCGCTACATCATTGCTGTAGTTTGTATCGAGCATAATCACTACGCCATCGCGCTCGATGCCTACCACGCGATATTTCGTTTTTGCATCAGGTTTATCGTGAGGCACGATGTACATCGTTACACCGGTGAACAAGAGCTCCCACATGCGACCAGGATTTGGCAAATGAGCGAGCACACTTTCACCATTCAAATCTAAGGTCACCACAAAACGGTTCGGGCGACCTGTATATTTCGCTTTTAAAATTGTATCGTAAAGGACTTTCATTGGTACTCCTACATCAAGAATATTCTATGTATCTATTATACGCTATTTTGTTACAGGATGAGAGTCCTATGGATTGTGCTTTGAAAGTTCTTACAAATTGCATGATGAAAGACCTAAGAACAGCATAAGAAGTAACACCTTAAATTTTTACAAAATCTGAATTAATAATTCACCACAGTTACAGGATCATTGTTACGGTATTTGCGATTACTACGTTGATAATCTCGTTCTACCAAGTTATGTAGGGCTTCTCCTAATAACTTCCAAAAACCAACAGTATCTTCCGTTGGTATGCCAAGAACAATAGAACTTCCTTTGGAATACGTAATACATGTGGAGGTTATATTATCAAGAATTGGCAAATATACAATAATGACACCACATGCTGCTAACATGTCTTTTAGAGGTTCTTTCACACCAATTAAAGGCTCACTAGAAAGATCTTTAATTTTTGGTATAAACTTTCTTAGCAACTCTGCATCATAAGAATTTACCTCTACAAAACGCGCCTGTTCTTTCGTGATTTGTACCAATGTATAAATCGCACTCTTTTTAGCTGGCTCCATATCCTTAATATTTTCATATACTAAGGGCATAACCATTTCATTATCTACATTTTTTAAAGAAGCTACCTCAAAAAACTTTTGTAAATTATTAACCTGCTCCGCTGCCTTTTTTGTTTCTGGCACTATACCTAAACGCGCAAGTTTGGCATAACCAAAGGGCTTAGCAAAGTTAATTTCTTCATCAATAGAGTTCTCATACTCTACTTTTAATATCTTCTCTCTGTAATTAGCTTCTAATCCATTCCAAAAACTAGCCTCTACACCAAACACCCGTTCAAGACGCATTGCTACAGCCTGTGTTAGTGGAACTTCACCATTAATGAGCTTACTGATGTGCTTCTCACTCATATCCATTCGTGTAGCTAATTCTTTTTGCGTCATATGCCTATCTTCTAAAACCTCTTTTATTGTCATTCCAGGCGGTATAGCAATAAAAGTTTTACTCTCATATATCTTCATAGGTATATCTCCTATACTAATGATAATCAATAATTTCTTGAATCTCTACTACGTGAAACGTTCCATCAATATGTCACCGACTCTCTCAAATCATAGTGAATGGTTGATACAATATAAATGGCCATTTATAATAATTTACCTAGTAGGTTAATTCTATTATACTCCCTCAAATACAAACGTAAATATACAATTTACCAATTAGGTAAATTATTTTATAATATCTAGTATTATAAATCATATATGCTATTAATAATTAATATTGAAATTTTTCATTTTTGTAGCTTAGATTACATTATTACGTGTTAAAATAGTTTATACTAGGAACATCAGGTCAGTATTTAATACCCGTACTGATTGTTACGCCGGGTTTTGGTGAGGCATCGCCTAGTTGATCTCATCACGCTGTACGTATACGTGCGAAGCTTTCACAAAACCCAACGGCGTATATAGATTACATATAAAGAATTACATAGATTAACTAAGTAGTTTAGGCCACTATTCTCCGCAGAGAGGGCTCGAGAAAGGATTTACAATGGCACAAATCGCAGCAAATTTACAACGCATTAAAAACGGCCAACGCCGTTATGCAATTACACCTCGCATTCCTGGAGGTTTCATTCAACCTGAACAATTACAAAAATATATCGACGTAGCCAATGAGTTCGGCGCCGTTCTTAAATTGACTGGCAGCCAACGCATTATGATTACGAATTTGAAAGCAGAAGACGTAGATAAAG
>OGTZ01000529.1_pt1 | contig 10175 bp, 10 predicted proteins | sample 1573651 | NCBI WGS metagenome assembly OGTZ01 (sample SAMEA2582160, study PRJEB24529) | metagenome | biome: Human gut stool | place: China | collected 2011 | reverse complement strand
ATTTCTGGACTTTCCAAGAGATTATCTCGAATAATAATTCTCTTCTAATAAAAGGCATTATCTAAGAACTCGAATAATTGCTTCTATATAAACGCATGGAAGTTCAGGTCAGATTCCGCTGGCCTAGAAATCAGTTGGAAGGTAAACGCCTAGTTTTAGGGTGTCCCCAAAATATTTCCAAAATCCCATTGCTAGATAGGATTCTGGAAGACTAACATTTTACTCTATTTAATGCTACATAGTTCCTGAACTTCTGTACTCCATGGAGCTAGATGATCAAGTTCTTTGTCCGACATATTTTCGTTCGGTCGGTGTTCCAACAGGAACTTTAAATATTCATACAGATTCAATTCGTATGCTTTTGTCATTTCAACAATCGTAAGATACATCGTGTTTGCGATTGCTCCTGCAGGCGTATCTGAGAATAGCCAGTTTTTGCGATTATGTTCTTAAGCACATAACAGAAAGAACTGGCTGTTCAGTGCCAGTCCAAAAGGAGCCACTGCCAGTGCTATTGTGTACACTATGGTTGAAATGGCAAAAGCGAATGCTCTGAATACCTATAAATATCTGACATATCTTTTATCACAACGACCAAACAATAAAATGTCAGATGAACAGCTGGAACAGCTTGCTCCATGGAGCGAGCCTGCGAAAGCTAACTGTCAAAACTAAAATAGAAGAAAACGCTTGCATCTATCATTTTGGTGCAAGCGTAATTTACGAGTAACGTAGCAATATTTTGCGCTTACTTTGATATTATTACATTTTTATTTTTCGAATATATCATTAAAAAATTAGGAACAAATATTTTGTAGCTCATATTATAACATTAGTTAATAAATTTACATATATGGTTAAAAAATCCCCTTTCTAATATGCGATTAGTGAAGGGGTAACACAAATCTTAAAAAAATCCCTTTTTTGTACCTTGAAAATTGAATTGCCTGTCCAAAGTGATACCTGATATTGAGTGGGCATTCTGCCCGCCTTGCCAGAGAAAACGCTGCGAAAGGAAATTTGGAGTAGGAACGGATTTGGAAAGAAAAAATGAACCCATAGTATAAAAAGAATATAGAAAAGTATGAAAAAAGCAGTAGGATTAAATAATATGATGGAAATGAGTAGTTCAGCTGTCACAACTCGTCTTCGACTGTTCCACAAGCGGCCGGATTGAGTTCGGATGTGCTGGAAAAGAAATCTATGAAGAAATAGAGATTTTTGATACCCCGGCACTTTTTTCGGCAGGAAGAATTCAAAAAGATAGTCTCCCAGAAGGTTTTTATTGTTATGAAGTTCCTCATGATGATGAGTGTATAGGGATTCCGTGTGAATTAAGTTCTCATATTTTGGTAAACTTTTGGAGGACAGTAATATCTAGAGTTCCACTTATAAAGGAGAAAGAATGTAGGAGATATATAGAAGATGAAGACTGGGGGTATACTGGAAATGCAGAAATACAACTGGAATCGTGGATTGAGGCATATACATAAAATAAAAATAGCAGTCAGGCTAACAGTATATAGTGTTATTTTGTTGACTTGACCACTATATTGTGTTACCATAAACTTGTAGTTCAGTTTTATTCTTCATAAAGAAGAATGGTAATTTTTTTCTGACCATAAGGTTAGAATGAAGTTTTGAAGTTTTGATACTTAATTAAAAAGTGCGTATATCAAAAGCATTCAGGAAGAAATTCTTTGAGTGCTTTTTTTTATTGCCTTTTGGAAAGGAGAAGAAAGAAAAATAAAAAGCAGAGAGAACGATATGAAAATCAGAAGGGATTTTTGTATCGTTTTTTTGTATATGCAGAAAGGAGTGTGACAATGTGCAGGAAAGTGATTTACAGCGTGCAAGTAAAATTTTACACGCAGAATTTGGTTCCGACTGGAAACAGATTGTACAGACGTTAGGAACAAGAGAGCTTACGCATTGCGTAGGACAAGACCTGACTTCTTTTATGGCATTTCCAGAACGGGCAGAAGGAGGCAGCAATCAGTGGAGAGGAAATTGTTCCCCGCAGGTTGTAGCGAAACTCATTCAGTTTGTAAAAAAATGCAGGCGATATGAAAAGAATAAGGATTTTTTATTTTTGGATCCCATGAGTGGTTCTGGGACCAGTCAAGATGTGGCAGAGGAATTGCATATTCCCTCTGTCTTATACGATTTAAACCCACATCCGCCAAAGGGGATTGGAAACTGGAATGCATTAAAGGATGAAGTTGCGCATAGTGCAGACCTGATTTTTTTCCACCCACCTTACCATGATATTATCCGGTATTCCGGAAATATGTGGGGCAGGCCGCATGAAGATGATTTGAGCAGATGTGAAAATTATGAAGATTATATTGAAAAACTGAACTATGTGATCAAAAAACTGTATTTCAGCCTAAGACAGAATGGGTATCTGGCAATTCTGGTAGGAGATATCCGGCAGAAAGGCATCTTTCATTCTATTGCAGCAGATATGCTTCATATTGGAAATATGAAGTCCTGGATTGTTAAGGGGCAGTTTCACTGCACTTCCAGTAAGACACAGTATTCCGGAAAACCCTTTATTCCTATTGTGACGGAAACACTGGTGCTTTTTCAAAAAGAAGAAATTCTTCTTGTACCATTTTCAATTAGAAGGGAAGGAATATTCCAGATACAAGAACAGGACTCCATTGCACTGACGTGGTTTCATTTATTGCGGATGACACTGGAACAGTTAAATGGACATGCAACGTTAAAGCAGCTATATCAGGAATTAAGAGAGCACCCGAAAGCCAAAAAGAATAAAAATTATGAGGCGAGAATTCGGGCAACTTTATATGAACATGCCGATTGTTTTCTGCCTTTAGCAAGAGGAACGTTTCGGCTAAAATACCGATAGGAAAGAGGTGTGTATGAAAGATGAAACAATGGCAGGATATTATCAGCTGCTGATTGCAATCTTTTGTAATCTGAATGCAAGAGAAGCAAGATATCTTTATGATTATGGACCGGCTCACCCAGTCTGCAGAAGAATGATGTATAGAAAATTAAAGCATCAAAAACAAGGAGAATGTCTTTCAGAGGAAGAAATTTTAGAAAGGCTGGATCAGTTGGAAAAGAATGGATGTTTTTACAGAGAAAAGAAAGGAGCGTGAGAATATGCACCTTCATAAACTGGCAGATCTTCTGTCATTTCATGAGGTGGCAGTTGGAGGAACCCTTCCCCAGACAGAGTATTATCGTGAAAAGCTGAAAAGACTGCATCCTATGCAGATGCTTTCGTCGAACATACTGCTGCCACTATATGAAATTTCTCTTTCTTATATGACAGTAAGGGGAAATTACAGGCAGGCGAAAAAATATGCTTTCCTGGCAGAGTACAGCGAAGTAGATTTTGAGGCAGAACTTTTATTAAAGGACTGGATTGCGGAACAGAATGCCAGAAAACCTTACCGCAAAATTTCCAATGTACAAATTCTGGAAATTCAAAAAATTGCGTATGGGATACTGGATATCCGGTCGTAAAAGTGTTCCACTTTTTCTTATCCTGAGAAATTCAGGTTGCTGCTTAGGAAAACCGGCCATTGCGGGCTTGTTTTTCGAAAGTGAAGGTCAGGCAGTGTAAAAAGACACACCTACAAGCATGGCTTTTCCGTTTAGAGCAAACTTTTTGTAAAGAACGGAGAAAAAATGGAACAGTTAAGTTTTTTTAGCATTGAAAAGAAAATCCAAAACGCCATAACCCTGTTAAAAATGTTTGAAGCAAAAGCCATAGAGATGCATCCGGAAGGATACTATTTATGTTTTAGCGGTGGGAAAGACAGTCAGGTAATTTATGAACTGGCAAAACAGGCAAAAGTAAAGTTTCAGGCTTATTATAATGTTACAACCGTAGATCCCCCGGAATTGGTCTATTTTATCCGAAAAATGTATCCTGCGGTTATTATCAATCAGCCTGATACAACCATGTGGGAACTGATTAGCCAAAAGCATTATCCGCCCACACGAAGAATGCGTTATTGCTGCTCTGAATTGAAAGAAAGAGGAGGAAAAGGACGGTTTGTAGTCACTGGTGTGCGTTGGGCAGAAAGCAGGAAACGAAGAAAAAGAGGATTTGCAGAAATACAAGGACCGTCTGAACCAAAGGTTATTTTAAACAGCGACAATGACGAAAAAAGAAGGCAGATAGAAAATTGCCAGATAAAAGGAAAACGGGTGTTAAATCCAATCTTGGATTGGACAGATGATGAGGTGTGGCAGTTTATCCATACACATATCCGAACTTATTGCAGCCTTTATGATGAGGGCTTTACAAGGATTGGCTGTATTGGGTGTCCACTGGCTTCCACCAAGCAGCGGGAGAAAGAACTGGCGCGCTATCCTATGTTTAAAAAGGCTTATTTAAAGGCGTTTGACCGAATGCTTTCTTACCATAAGGAAGGAACACATGGAAGTGCTACATGGAAAGATGCCGAAGATGTTTACAGGTGGTGGCTATATGGAAATCCCCCAAAAGAAATACAGGTTACTGGACAAATAGAATTATCCATCGAAAGGGAGTTGGGAAACATTGTGAAAGAAATAGAGAAAAAGAAACCAGAGCCTTCAAAAGAGTGGGAAGATGTTTTTCAAAAGAAACTGTATGACTGGAAAAAGATATACCAGTTTGGAACAGAAGAAAACCTAACCACAGACGGAGAAGTATTAAACCAAATCAGAAGGGAACTGGTGCAAGTCTATGAGAATTATTTTTCTGGAACAACTGCTCGTGACAGGTATAAAAAGAAAATTCCACAGGCTGTCAAAGATGATTATATGGCAGGAGAAGTAGAAATTTTTGAAACTGCTCAAAGGCTGGTAAAGAAATATAAGCAGAGCCAGCAGTTTCGATATGTGCTTGTGAAGCGCCCTCAAATCAGGGAAACAGACCGGAGAAAACTTCAAGTTGATCTTTTGGTCGGAAAAATTCAGAAATTAGAGGTTTGCGTAAAGAGGAAAGACATTCTTGGAATGCGTATCTTTTCAAAGGAAGACGAACTGGACAAAATGCTGGCGGAAGTTTATCAAAAAATAAAAGAACTTCCCAGAATAAATAAGGGTGTAGAAAGCGCCGGAAATAAGAAAAGATCCAGTTGGAAAAATCAGATGATATTAGAAGAATTTATTCGTTAATTGAAAGGAGGAAACAGGGTGACAGATCAAAAAATGATTGCAAGTATGGTAGGCGATTTTTATGGGGTTTATCTTGGAAAATCCATGTTGGGAATCCAGGGACTTCTAAAAAAATATCATAACCATAAATTTATTATTACCTTGATTTCTAATTTGGAAACAACGGTAGAAATTGATATGCATAAGGCGATGCATGAGATTTATGATTTCTATAAGAAACATAGAGGAAAAGGGCAGAGAGAGGACAGCGAATGGGAACAGATCATTGAAGAAGCCAGTAAGATTGGCAAAAAATATGAAGGAAATGCGTGGTGCAAGCAGTTCCTGATTCAAATGATCAGCATTATTGAGGAAGAAGACACGGAAATCAGAGCCAAAAGAGAAGAATTAGAAAAAGCGGCATGATGGGAAGGGGAATCCCCCTTCCTGCTTTTATAGGAGGAAATAGGAATGCTTGGAAAAATGATAGAAAATACAAAAGATTTGAATATGGTTGCAGACCGTTTAAGAGCAAGAGGCGAAATTTCACGTTTGCAGGAGCTTTGTAAAGAATGGCTGATACCGGAAAAGGATATGCAGGATTTTTTGCAGGGAAAAAGGCTGCGGCTGGCAGAAGTGCCGTTGGAAGAAAAAAATTTTTCTACTGCTTCTGAAAAGATTGCGGAAGAAATGTATCAGTTTGAAGGACCAGGGCTGGCAGTGGCTTTAGGGCAGTATCTTATGGAACGCTGTGAAGAGAAAACCTTAGGGGAACAGATTCTGCTACCTCATAAATCTTTGGAAAAAGCAATTAATTTCATTCTGCAAAGAGTATATGAAGAATCAAAAGACTACCTGCAACAGAATCGAAACGGGCAAAATGGTGCAGGAGTCGCAGTCAGTTCCCAAAAAGTGTACCATTGGCTGGAAGAATACTATGCGTTAGATGATGCTGAGGAAGAAAGAAAAAAGAAAGAGGAAGAACGGGAAAGAAAAAGAAAAGCACAAGAAAAAACTGTTGTAAAAGGCGTGAAGACTTCTGTAAAGGAAAGCAAGACCAAAAAAGACAGTCAGATTTCTCTTTTTGATATGCTGGAAGATAGAGAAAAAACGGAGGAAAAAAATGATTGCGTATAAAGCGTTTCAGAAGAATTTGAGTTGTTTGGGGTTTCAATACAAAGAAACAGAATGGAATTATACAGAAAAGGCTGCCTGCAGGAAAACGGGGTTTCATTGTGCAGAAAATCCGCTGGACTGTCTGATTTACTATAGCAATCCGGATTTAGCGCAGTATTGTGTGGTTGAAGTTGCCGGAGAACGCCAGGAAGAGGGCGATGACAGCAAAATTGCCTGCACACAGCTTCGGATTGTCAGAAGACTGACGTTATTGGAACTTTTAATAGAAGGGGTTGCATATATGCTCCAGTATCCACACAGAAGGCTGAGTAAAATCATACAGATAGAAAAAGGAAGTCCCATGGGTGGATTTACAGTGGTGCGTGGGAAACATCCCGTCGGAAAAGGGAGGAAAGATACAATCCTTCTTCTCATCAGGGAAGATATTAAGGGAAATATCGTTAATTTTTCAGTCATCATAATTGACGGAAAAGAATATGTTCCAAATGTTTATTATGATTTTGATGGAAGAAAGGCAGAAGAATAAATGAGAAAAACAGAATTATTGGAAATCGGCTGTTTAGAGGCAACAAAAAAGATGTTAAAGTTTTCCAAAAAGGAAGAAAAAAAATCCAGAAAACAGAGATTACAAAAGAAAATGAAAATGAGGAAGTTTGAATATGAAGTATCTGTAAAGATTTGTAAAAAAGGGGAGATTTTGGCAGTTTCATTTTTCAGGATAAAAGAAATGCTTGCCGGACAAGTGCAGCCGGAGATAGTTGTATTCTTAAATAAAAAGGAGCGTACCTATCTTTCGTACCTTCCAAGAGAAGCAAAGTGGAGAACAGCCACAATTATAAAGATTATGGGCTATTTTTATGGGAGTTTTTATCACTGTACCAAAAGAGATTGGGCATTATTCCGGAAATATTTTGACACAGAATGTAGCAGATGGACACCTTTAAAAGTTAGTTCTATCAGAAGTATTATAGAAGAGTTTCAAACGGATATTTTATGGGATAGGATAGAGGAAAGGCGCAGACAAGAAACCAATGAATGGGATCAGGTAATGTCCCAAATTCCGGTACTTCCAAAGGATTGGGAAAGGTGGTGCAGAAAATCGGCCATTACGCAGCACTATATTTTCTACAAACCGGAAAGAAAAGGAGAAGGCTATTGCAGCAGATGCAACACGAGAGTGCAGGGTATTTTACCAAAACATAATCAATATGGTATCTGCCCGAAGTGTAGACAGCGAATACAATATAAATCCAAGAAAATGCAAAAAAGGATTATTCACAAAGCAGAGTGCACCTATTTGTTGCAGAAGTTCGGAACTAATCAAATGGTGATTCGGAAGTTTAACGTCTATGCAAAATTTCATCAAAAGCGTGACTTTGTTCCGGAAATAAGCTGGTTTGAAACCAGAAGGGTAATCGTAGAAAAAGATTTTTCCCAGACAGCATATTATTATGGACAATATAAGGATGGCTCCTATCGGTGGAGAGAGTCTTTATATGCAGAGTACCATTATGATTTTGAAGGGAATAAAGGCACGCTATATCAGAGAACCTTATTTTCTTTGAACCAGGGGATTTTGAAGACTTCCGGGTTATACGAACTTCAAAAGAACATGAAAATGGTAGAACCGGAAACGTATTTATTATACCGTTATCATTGTCCGGCTATTGAGAAAGCTGCAAAGGCGGGATTGAAAAAGTTTGTGATCCAAAGCATCCATAAAAAGAGCCGACTTCCAAATCACAGAAAACTGACAGAAATTTTGGGAATCAATAGTTGCCTGCTAAAGCAGTTGGTGAAAATGGACGGCGGAATAGCTGGTTTATCCTGGCTGCAAAAGATGAAGAATACACAAAAGTGGATTTCAGAGGATATACTTCGTTATTTTGAAAAACATAATATTTCCACAATAGATGTTGCCTTTATTGAAAATCAAATGTCGCCACAGCAGATTTACCATTATTTAAGAAGAATGGAAAAGGAAAGCGGGCTGCCCGTAGAGAAGATTTTGACGATATGGAGAGATTATCTGTCCATGGCAAAAAAAATAGGAGAAAATCTAAAGGACTTCATCGTTTATAGACCACGGGAGTTAGAAAGAAGGCATGATGAGGCGGTAATAGCCCTGCAGGAAATAGACACAAAGCAGAGAGCAGAGGAACTACGGGAGAAATTTCCAAATCTGGAAAAGGTTTGTAGGGAAATCACGCCCATCTATCAGTCACTGAAAGATGAAAAATATGCAGTGCTGGTTCCGCAAAAGATTGAAGATATTATAAAAGAAGGAAAAGCATTGCATCATTGTGTAGGTACTCAGGAATGCTATTTTGACCGGATCAGCAGAAAAACCTCTTATATTGTTTTCTTACGCAGACAGGAAGAATTGGAAAAGGAATTTTATACGATGGAAATTGAACCAGATGGAAACATTGTACAAAAAAGTAAGGACTATAACAGAACGGGAGAGGAGTATGAAGAGGCAGAACCATTTTTAAAGAAATGGAAAAAGAATGTATTGAAAAAGATAAGGAACCAGGAAAAAGATCCTACAAAAACGCAGGTTACACTATGGACTGCGGAGCTTTCTGCTGCTTATAAGGATCATGTGGTGATGAAAGGTGGAAAATATCAGGGCCAGTATCTGTCAGATGTGCTGAAAGCAGAACAGGAAGCAGCTGCTTAGAAGAAAAGGAGAAATATGGAAAAAGAATATCAAATAGTGACAAAAAATATACCGGATAAGAATTTGCAGAAATTAAAACATATCCGGCAGAAAAACCAGTATGGTTGTTATGAGGAGAACCTGGAAGGAATGTATACAGAAAGAGGGGTATACAGACTGTTTCGCAAATATGTTAATAAACAGGAATATCCTTTCTATCAGGACTGGAAACAGGATATGCTGAAAATGGGCATTTTACTAAAAGGCCCTAAAACAGAGCTGGCAGTAAAAAGAAAGGGTGAGCATATAGTGGAAGAAATCTGTATTACAGTGAAGACGATAGAAGATGCCTGTAACCTTGTACGGCAAGCATATAGAGATTCCGATGTATGTTTGGGAGAGCTTTTTCGAAACATAGAAATTCAAGGATTGAGCATTCAGGAAGTAGTGGAAGTATTTTCCATACTGTATCGTGAACTGGAAAATGACAGAGTCTGTCGTGTGAATGTGGAAGAAAAATTTTTCACATTTGTAGCATAGAAATTTGATGATGGCGGGGGTGTGTCGGTGACATGCCCCCTAAAAAATACCATGAACAGCCAATTACGCAATAAAAAAGGCAATTTAAACAAAGAACCTTGTGGTTTTACCGGAGCATGCTATTCTAAAAGAAAAAGGGGAGGGAATACAAATGATGAAAATTGCGATATTTTACCAGAAAGAAAGTAAGCTTTTGGATGATATACGAAAGAAGATCCGAAAGGAAGCGTGTCAGCTAGATAACATATATGCGATTTATGAATATTCTACGATAAAGGCTTTGCGCAAAGCAAATGAACAAAGTCCTATGGATATCGTGTTTTTGGAAGATACGATAGATAATTGTGGACTGACAGCCGCCAAATATATCCGGGAAACAGGACAAAAAACTTCTCTCTACTTTTTCGGAACGTCTACGAATCGGGCTTTTTATGGATATGAATATAAGGCAGCACATTATTTGACGGAAAAAGAACAGGTAGAAAGTTTAAATATCTACCAGCATTTTTTCAGAAAGTATTTTCCAAAGAAAACGATTTTCCTGTTTGATCAAAGCATGGATTCTGCATGGGCTATGTGTTTATCCGAAGTTGTTTATATTGATTTAAAAACCGGGGATATTTGTACAGAAAAAGGAGAGAAAAAATCGGGTTATATACTGACAGAGAAAGTATTGGAAACAATACGAAAAAAGACCTCTTTTCTAAAC
>OGTZ01000511.1_pt1 | contig 10701 bp, 8 predicted proteins | sample 1573651 | NCBI WGS metagenome assembly OGTZ01 (sample SAMEA2582160, study PRJEB24529) | metagenome | biome: Human gut stool | place: China | collected 2011 | reverse complement strand
AATAATAAAGAGGCATTACATTGGTTAGAAAGGGCTGCGAGCAATGATGAGCCATATGCACTTTATCAATTAGGTTTGTATTATGCAGAAAAAGCTGACTTAGCTAAAGCAATTAAATACTATCAACGCGCTGCAGAGCTCAATAATGCGGAAGCAGCACTTGAGTTATATTATATCTATGGTGAGGGTTTTGGTGTCGAGCAAGATGAGGATAAAGCATTATTTTTCCTTAAGAAGGCTGCAGAATCAGGTAACCAAGAAGTGCTTGATGAATTAGCCGCTATGGCATTGAGTGGACAAGGCAATATGGATGCTAAAGAAGTAGAGTATTGGATTAAAAAAGCAGGTTATACGGAAGAAATGCTTAAAGAATTAGATAAGCTACAAGAAAAAAGTTTAGAGATGTTTAAAAAAACGCAGAAAGAGAATCAGTAAAAGCAAGAATTAATGGTATAGAAAGAGATATATGTTTTAAAGACAAAATAAAAACCTGCTTTTCTGCAGGTTTTTATTTTATGGAAATTTAATTAAGCATGGCAAGTTTGACAAGCTGCTTGGAACATCCAAACAAGTTTTTCTTGTTCTTTGATGTAGTCGCTCATTTGAGACGCTGTACCTTCATCATCAGATTCACCTGCTAACTCAAGAATTTCACGTTGCTGTTCAAGTAATACTTTTAATCCTTCTAATGTACCTTTTAAGCAAGATTGCGCATTAGATACACCTAGCTCTTCTTTAATACGTGAGTCTTTGAAGTATTGTGAATAACCGTTATGTGGTGTGTAACCTAAAGTTAAGATACGTTCTGCCACTTCATCGACTTTTTCCACTAAATCGGTGTAGATTTCTTCAAATTTTGCGTGTAATTCAAAGAAGTTTACGCCTTTAATGTTCCAGTGGTAACCACGCACATTAGTATAGAAGACTTGATAGGTTGCTAATAATTCGTTTAATTTTGCTGCTAATTTTTCAGATGCTTTTTTATCTAAACCGATTGATGTTTTTGACATAGTATTTTCCTCTTTATTGTTGATTAAAATGTTGTTCCCTTGCTTGGGAAGTGCGGTCATTATAAGCATCGTTTTTTCTGATGGCTATTTCATATTATCTAGCGATTCAATAGTTAAAATCTATTTATAACAAGTTATACATAGTTAAAAGCTTTTGTTTCAAGTTGCAAAAAACTCTGTGAAGTAGATCACACATTCAATATTTCCCCTTTGACAGAATGAATCGAAGATGATTATGATTGATACAAATCATTTTATTCTAAGATTTGATTGCTTTACTTCATTTTCGAATGAAATGTTTGGCTAGGTTTAAAAACCAAAATGTGATTTTATTACTCATCAGGAGTTTAGTATGACAAAGCATTTTTCCTTTGAAACAAATGAATCTCGTCGTCATTTTATGAAGCTGATGGCTGGCGTGGGGGCAGGTCTTGCATTTAGTGGCACACTAGGCACATTTGCACCAAAAGCCTTTGCTGCAGACATCAAAGGTAAAACCATTGAAGCGGGGATTGCTTATCCACTTTCTACCGGTTTTGACCCAATGACATCAAGTGGTGCTTCACCTTATGCAGCAAACTTACATATTTTTGAAGGTTTGGTTGATTTGCATCCTGCAACTCGTGAACCTTATCTTGCTTTAGCTGGAAAAGAGCCAGAACAAGTTGATGAAAAAACATGGCGTATAACCTTACGTGAAGGCGCAACCTTCCATGACGGATCTCCAGTCACCACTGAAGACGTTGTATATTCTTTCAATCGTATTATGGATCCAGCCAATAAATCACTATTTGTGATGTTTATTGATTTCGTTGAAAGTGTGAAAGCGGTAGATGATAAAGTGGTGGAATTCAAACTGAAATATCCATTTGCTTTATTTGCTAACCGCTTAACTTGTGTGAAAATTGTACCGAAACATGTGATCGATAAAGTGGGACAATCTGCCTTTGATGCACACCCAGTTGGTTCGGGTCCATTCAAATTTGTTTCCGCGGTGAAAGATGACAAAATCGTCTTTGAAGCTTATGAACCTTACAATGGTAAATATCCAGCACAAGTTGAAAAAATGTCTTGGTTATTACTTTCTGATGCAGCCGCTCGTGTAACTGCACAAGAGTCTAAACGTACTCAAGCAATGGAAAGTGTGCCTTATTTAGACATTAGTCGCTTGAAAAACAAAAAACAACAAGTGCAATCTGTTCAATCTTTCGGCTTGCTATTCTTAATGTTTAACTGTGAAAAAGCGCCGTTTAACAATCCAAAAGTACGTCAAGCGTTACACTATGGTTTAAACACTGAAAAACTTGTTGATATTGTATTTGATGGTAATGCGGAAGCTGCAACATCATACTTACAAACCACTCACCCAGATTATATTAAGGCATCAACTCAATATCCTTATGATCCGGAAAAAGCCGCGGCATTATTGAAAGAAGCTGGTGTGACAGAGCTTAAATTTGAATTGCTCGCAACTGACCACGACTGGGTGAAAGAATCTGCACCATTGATTTTAGAGTCTTGGAACAAGATTCCAGGTGTGAAAGTCACTTTATAACACTTACAATCTGGTGCGTTATACAGCAACAACGTAGACCCAGGTGTGTATGAAGTGGCCATCGCGCCGGGTGACCCATCCGTGTTTGGTAATGACTTAGACTTGCTTTTAAGCTGGTGGTATCGTGGTGATGTATGGCCGAAACGTCGTTTCCGTTGGAGCAACACCCCTGAATTTGCGAAAGTGACTGAATTGCTCAATGCAGCTGTGAGAGCAAAAGATCACGCTGAAGCGAAAAAATCATGGGAAGAAGCGATTAACATTATTGCGGCTGAAGTACCACTTTATCCGATTGTTCATCGTAAACTTCCTTCAGCATGGGATGATAGCAGCCTTGAAGGTTATCAACCATTGGCGACAACCGGTTTATCTTTCCTCGGTGTGGGCCGTAAATAAAAGCACTTTTTAATGTTTGGGCTGTTGAGCAATCAACAGCCTTTTTTCTTTCTTTTTAACACCAAAGTGCGGTCATTTTTTCCCCTGTTTTTCAATCATTTTTGCTCTCTATTTTATTTCAAAAAAATCTTTGTGAAGCCGATCACAGATTTGAACTTTGCCCGAGGTACTTGGATTGACAGGGGATAGAGCGAACATTATGATTTGTATAAGTCATTTTGTTTTTTAATTTGATTATTTCACTTCATTTTTAATTTAATGAATTTCTCAAAATAGAATAGGAGAGGTCAGATGGAAATGATACTTCGATTATTGTTACGCCGATTGATGGCTTTACCGGTCATGATACTTGGTGTAACCGCGCTCGTCTTTGTCGTGCTTCAATTCACGCCGGGTGATCCTGCTACGGTGGCATTGGGCGAAAGTGCCAGTGAAGCAGCAAAACAACTTTACCGTGAATCACATGGTTTAAATGATCCACTCTTTGTTCAATATTTTCGTTTCTTAGGTAATTTACTTGTATTAGATTTTGGGGTGACAATGCCTCCAGAATTACCGATCAGTAGCATGTTAGCGAAATCTTTCCCAATCACTTTACAACTTACCTTAATTGGTGTGGTGTTTGCGGCAGTGGTGTCTTTCTCATTAGGTGTACTTGCCGCGCTTTATCGTGATAGATGGGTTGACCAAGTGATTCGTTTAATCTCTGTTGCAGCGGTTGCGACACCATCATTCTGGTTAGGTATCTTACTTATTCAATGGTTCTCTTTAGAATTAGATTGGTTGCCTTCAGGTGGTTTTGTGCCATTCAGCGAAAGCCCAATGGGGTATATCAATTCCATGATTTTGCCATCTCTTGCGCTTGCCGTGCCGGTATGTGCGTCATTAATTCGTGTGGTGCGTACAACCATGGTTGAAGAAATGGATAAAGACTATGTGAGAACAGCGATTGGTAATGGTGTGCCTTATGCAACCGTTATTCGCCACAACGTATTACGCAATGCTTTAATTACACCTGTGACTGTATTAGGCTTACGTGTAGGTTACTTACTTGGTGGAGCTGTGGTTATTGAACAAATCTTTGACTTACCTGGCATGGGTAAATTGATTTTTAACGGCATCGTCAACCATGACTTACACTTAGTACAAGGTGTGGTTCTAACAATCGCCTTTACCTTCGTTTTAGTGAATATTATCGTTGATATTCTCTATGTTTTGATTAACCCTAAAATTCGGAGTCTATAATGTTTCGTCAAGGTTTAGCAGATCGATTAGCTGCGAGCGGTGCGAGATTCCGAGCACTTTCCACCGCATCAAAAATTTCATTATTATTCTTAGTTTTCGTTGCTTTAGTGGCGGTGTTTGCCCCTTGGGTCGCAACACATGATCCATTAGAAGTAATTGCGCGTATGCGTGCTCCAAGCGCAGAATATTGGTTTGGGACTGATCGACTTGGTCGTGATATTTTCTCTCGTATTGTTTACGGCGCCCAAACGTCCTTATTTATCGGTTTAGGTGCGGTAGCTTGTGCCATTCTTTTCGGTAGTGTTTTAGGGGCTACTGCAGCGACATCCGATAAATGGGGCAATGAAATTATTATGCGCTTAATGGATATTTTAATGGCTTTCCCGGGTATCGCATTAGCCGCAGTGTTATTAGCGACCTTTGGGAACTCAGTGCCGGTTATTATTATCACTATTGCCGTAGTTTATACCCCGCAACTTGCGCGTGTGGTTCGTGCAAATGTGGTATCACAATGGGATGAAGACTATGTGCGTGCTGAACGCGTTATTGGTGGTAGCCGTACTTATATTCTTCTCAAACACGTTGTACGCAATACCGCTGCACCGGTTTTAGTCTTCGCAACCGTAATGGTAGCAGATGCTATTGTATTCGAAGCCTCGCTTTCTTTCTTAGGCGCAGGTGTACAACCACCGCATCCTTCATGGGGTAACATCCTTTCTGAAGGTCGTAACATCGTATTAAATGGTGCATGGTGGGCGACAACCTTTGCAGGTGTGATGATTCTTTTAACCGTGTTAGCCTTAAATATCTTAGCGGAAGGTCTTACTGATGCATTGGTTAACCCGCGCTTAAAAGGCGGTAAAAAACCAGAAGGCAAATCAGATGAACGTCTTTCTACTGACGTACAAGAAGCGCTTTCTGAAAGTCTTGCGTTAAAACGTTACTTACTCAAATTACATGAAAAAGAAATCACACGTACTAATCGTATGCAATTAGATCCAAATGCAAAACCGATTTTACAAGTGAAAAACTTATCTATTCGTTTCCCAAATCGTTATGGTGACATTCCATTGGTCGATAATATCAGCTTCACCGTAAATGAAGGGGAAACCATGGGGTTAGTAGGTGAGTCTGGTTGTGGTAAATCCATTACAGCATTCTCTATCATGGGCTTGTTACCAAAAACAGCCAAAATCACTGGGGAAGTACTTTTCACAGATCGTAGCGGTAAACAACACAGCTTGCTCAATTCTCACAATTTAAGTGAATTGCGTGGTTCTGAAATTGCGATGATTTACCAAGACTCTTTAAGTGCGTTAAACCCATCAATGCGTATTAAAGATCAAATGGCACAGCTCATCAAACGTGGCAGTCACCATACCGCAGAAAAATTGTTGGAATGGGTACACCTTGATCCTGAAAAAGTGTTGAATCGTTATCCACACGAACTTTCTGGTGGTCAACGTCAACGTGTGGTGATTGCAATGGCATTAACTCGTGAACCGAAATTATTAATCGCCGATGAACCAACAACTGCATTAGACGTAACCGTTCAAGCTGAAGTAGTGAAATTATTGAATGAACTACGTGAAAAACTGGGGTTTGCAATGGTTTTTGTCAGCCACGATTTAGCCTTGGTTGCTCAATTAGCCCACCACATTACGGTAATGTATGCAGGGCAAGTGGTTGAAATGGCACCAACATCCTTATTGCTTGCTAATCCAACTCACGAATATACCCGTGGCTTATTGGGCTCTGTACTTTCAACTGAAGTCCGTGCGAAACGTTTATATCAAATTCCGGGCAGCGTACCATCGCCTTACGATTTTGCTACAGGTGACCGTTTTGCTAGTCGTTCATTGCGACCAGATGCAAATCCGGAACAAAAATTGGTATTAACCGCTGTGGAAGGCGAGCCATCTCACTTGTGGGCTTCTCATCTAGCTAAGCCTGTAACGGAAGCGAAAGGAGCATAATATGAGCAGTAGTATTAAAGTCATTAAAGAACAAAACATCATCGATTTAGAAAATATCGTGGTGCAATTTCCTTCTCGCGACGGTTCGTTGTTTGGACGTAAAAAATTCACTGCGGTGAACAATGGGAGTCCTGGCATCAAAGCAGGGGAAACCATTGGTTTAGTTGGGGAGTCTGGCTGCGGGAAATCTACCTTAGCCAACGTGATTATTGGCCTTCTTAAACCAACATCAGGTTTAGTGAAATTCAACGGCTTACAAATGCAATATGGCAGCTCAGAAGCAAGAAAACAATTCGGTCGCCAAGTATCGGTCATTTTCCAAGATCCAGCAACAGCACTGAATCCTCGCATGAAAGTGTTGGATATTTTGCGTGATCCAATGGATATTCACAATGTGTTACAACCCCATGAACGGGAAAAACGTGTATATGACTTGCTTTCTCGCGTCGGTTTACCACGTTCTGCGGCACAAGTTGAGCCAACTCGTTTATCGGGCGGGCAAAAACAACGTGTCGCGATTGCACGTGCTTTAGCGCTGAATCCAAAACTGATTGTTGCGGATGAACCGACTTCTGCGTTAGACGTATCCGTTCGTGCTCAGGTGTTAAATTTATTGGCGGACTTGAAAAAAGAACTCAATCTTGCCATGGTGTTTATCTCTCACGATATCCAAACCGTACGCCAAGTATCTGATCGCATTGTCGTAATGTACGGCGGTCAAATTTTGGAAACGGGTAGCACCGAAGATATTTTCAACCACCCAACAGTGGATTACACAAGAAAATTACTTGGTGTTGCACCATCGTTGTTATAAAACGAGTGAATAAAACATCTTAATTTATGACCGCACTTTAAAAGTGCGGTTATTTTTTTGTTTATTTTTAATGTTGATAAATGATTGGAAACATATTCCGAAAATCTTTTAGCATTTAGGTTTTTTCTCAAATAGCGTAGAATGGGCATATAAAAATAAGGAGATTTAACATGCAACAAAAAATTCAACAAGCATTAGCCGATTCGCCACTTTCAAATGCAATTCTTTCTGCATTAGAAGAACAAGAATGGAAAGGTTTTTTACCAGCTGAAAAAGTGCGGTCAATTTGTGATGAATTTAAGCTTACGCCTGTTCAATTAGGTTTGGCACTTTTGCCCGTAGCAGCTTGTTATAGCCACACACCCATTTCAGAATTTCATGTTGGAGCGATTGCGATTGGTGAAGGTGGTGATTTTTACTTTGGTGCGAATCAAGAATTTAAGGGTGGTAGTATGGCTCAAACCATCCATGCTGAACAAAGTGCGATTAGCCATGCATGGTTACGCAATGAACCTCGCATCACGGATATTGTGGTGAATTACACGCCTTGCGGTCACTGTCGTCAATTTATGAATGAGCTTTATCAAGCGGAAGATTTGAAGATCCATTTGCCACATAGTCAAAATAATCCACTTCCTCAATATTTACCCGATAGCTTTGGTCCGAAAGATTTAGGTGTTGATTTGCTTCTATTAAACAAAGAAGAACAAGGTTTCACTTTGACGACGGAAGATGAAGTGGCAAATAAAGCCATTTTAGGCGCAAACCGAGCCCATTCACCATATTCTAAAAGCCCTCATGGTGTAGGTATTTTATTTAAAAATGGGGAAATGATTTGTGGTCGCTATGCAGAAAATGCAGCATTTAACCCAAGCCTACCGGCTATGCAAACAGCGATTAATTTTGCTTACTTAAATCAATTGGATGTATCGAAAATTGAGCGCGTAGTATTTGCAGAGAAACCGTTTCGTCTAAGTCATCGTAAGATGGCAGAGCAGTTATTGAAGAGCCTCTGCAAGGTGAAAATGGAATATATTAGCCTGTAAGTGCGGTCAAAAATGAATTAGTTTTTGAACTAAAAGAAAAGGCGAACAGAGATAATTTCTCATGTTCGCCTTTCTTTTTACTGATTTTATGCTAATTCAGCACGTAATTTTTTCGTGACATCAACCATCACTTTTAATGCCGCAATTGTTTCTGGCCAACCGCGCGTTTTCAAACCACAGTCTGGGTTTACCCATAAACGTTCTTTTGGTACCACTTGTAATGCTTTGCGAAGAAGATGTTCAATTTCTTCTGCTGCAGGTACGCGTGGACTATGAATGTCATATACGCCAGGACCAATATCATTCGGGTATTTGAAATCACCAAATGCGGTGAGTAATTCCATGTCAGAACGCGAGGTTTCGATTGTAATCCCATCGGCATCTAAGGCTGCGATAGCCGGTAGAATGTCGTTAAATTCGGAATAACACATGTGCGTATGAATTTGTGTATCATCTTGGCAACCCATTGAGCTTAAACGGAAGGCTTCGCCCGCCCATTTCAAATAAGCATCCCAATCTGCACGTTTTAGTGGTAAACCTTCACGAATAGCCGGCTCATCAATTTGAATCACTTTAATGCCTGCTTTTTCTAAATCTAATACTTCATCAGAAAGCGCTACCGCAATTTGTTTACAGACCGTTTCACGAGAAATATCGTTACGCACGAAAGACCATTGCAAGATCGTGACCGGACCTGTCAGCATGCCTTTCATCACTTTATTGGTAAGGCTTTGGGCATATTGCGACCAACGTACCGTCATTGGTTCTGGACGAGTAACATCACCGTAAATCACCGGCGGTTTCACGCAACGTGAACCATAACTTTGTACCCAACCAAATTTGGTGAAAGCAAAACCATCGAGTAGTTCGCCGAAGTATTCCACCATATCGTTACGTTCTGCTTCGCCATGTACCAATACATCTAAATCTAATTTTTCTTGTTCGCGTACAACGAATTCAATTTCTTTTTTCATTGCAGTTTCGTAATCAGCTAAGCTGAGTTCGCCTTTTTTAAAGGCTGCACGAGCATGACGAATGGCTGTCGTTTGTGGGAAAGAACCAATATTCGTCGTTGGCAGAAGTGGTAAATTTAACCACGCATTTTGTAATTTAATGCGTTCCGCAAATGGCGATTTACGTTGGTCGGCATTTTCCGGTAAGTTTGCTAAACGTTCTGCTACACAAGTGCGGTGGATTTCACGCGAGTTTTTTCGTGCATCCGCAGCGGCTTGAGAGGCAGCTAATTCAGCTTGAACTGCTTCACGACCTTGTTCTAGTGCGGTCTTAATAACACGTAATTCTTGAATTTTTTGTAACGTGAAAGACAACCATTGATAAAGCTCTGGCTTATTTGCTTGGAGTTGCGTTTCAACTTCTAAATCATAAGGTGTATGGAGAAGAGAGCAGCTTGGCGCAATCCATAAACGATCGCCTAATTTCGCTTTTAATGGCTCAACCACATCTAACACTTGATTTAAGTTTGCACGCCAAATATTACGACCATCAATGATGCCCACAGATAAGATTTTGTCATAATCCGCAAAGGCAGAAAGTTGTTCAGGTGCACGTACTAAATCAATATGTAAACCTGCAACAGGTAAGGCTTTTAACAAATTAGCATGTTCTGCTACAGAACCAAAATAAGTCGCAAGCAATAATTTCGCTTTCACTTGTTCAGCAAAAGTGGCGTAAACCGCTTTATAAGCGGCAATCCATTCTGCCGGTAAATCTAAGGTGAGAGCGGGTTCATCAATTTGAATATATTCCACGCCTTCTGCAGCTAACGCATTTAAAATTTCAACATAAACCGGCACGAGTTTTGCTAATAAATCAAAGCGATTGAATGCAACGCCTTTTTCTTTACCTAACCAAAGGAAGGTGAGTGGACCAACGATTGTTGGTTTAACTTGATATCCAAGAGCCTTAGCTTCGCGGATTTGTGTCACGTAATGGACGGGATTGGCTTTAAATTGTGTCTCTTTATGGAATTCGGGTACAAGATAGTGATAGTTGGTATCAAACCATTTTGTCATTTCAATAGCAAATTGGGTTTTATTACCACGCGCCAATTGGAAATATTGATCGAGCGTTAAGTTTTGGCTATCAAAACCAAAGCGTGCAGGAATCGCACCTGTTGCCACTTGTAAATCTAAAATATGATCATAAAGTGTAAAATCAGCCACCGCGACAAAATCAGCATTTGCCTTGGCTTGGTGTTGCCAGTTTAGTTCACGTAATCTTTTGGCGATATCTAATAAATCCGCTTCTGCAATTTCGCCACGCCAGTAACGCTCTTGAGCAAATTTAAGTTCACGTTTTGCGCCTACACGCGGAAATCCTGCTAAATGAAATGTTGTCATAATTAATCCTTCTATTGTTTTATTCAGTTTAGACGTCTAAACGTCTGTTCGTTTATAGAATGCAACAGAAAAGAAGATTATACAACTTCATAATTTTCAGCTTTTAAATGAATTAAATTAATAAATAAAAAGACCGCACTTTAAAATTTCTAAAAAGTGCGGCCCTTTTTGTATGAGGTTTTATAGTGTTATAAAGCGGTGACGAAAGTAATTAAGCCTAGGATCACACCTGGAGCATTTGCTAATGAAATAGGCAGATCGCGTTTTTCTTTTAACAAGCCATAAGCTACCCATAAACT
>OGTZ01000502.1_pt1 | contig 11036 bp, 9 predicted proteins | sample 1573651 | NCBI WGS metagenome assembly OGTZ01 (sample SAMEA2582160, study PRJEB24529) | metagenome | biome: Human gut stool | place: China | collected 2011 | reverse complement strand
CTTGCCCCAAGGTTATATAGTCGCCCTCTTGCATCCATTCATATTTAAAGCTGCGGAACCAACGCTCCATTGGAGCATTATCCCAACAGTTACCTCGGCGACTCATACTTTGGGTTACCTGAATGAAGGTTGGGAGGAATAGCTACACCTTGAGTTTGAAAAAATGGATAATATGAAGTCAGAAGAAATGAAAGCAAAAGAAATGCAGAAAAAAGCAAAAACAATGGGAAAAGCTAGAATGTAATGATTTAAGCCTAAAAAGAAAAACTGCGGTCAATGTGACCGCAGTTTTTGTATCAAAGTGAGGTTATTGTTTACGCCACGTCGTGCCGTTGGCGCCATCTTCTAACACGATACCCATTGCCGTAAGTTCATTACGTGCCGCATCTGCTGCAGTCCAATCTTTAGCGGCACGGGCTTCGTTTCGTTGTTTGATAAGCGCTTCAATTTTTGCGACTTCATCATCGTCTGAGCCGGCTTGTAAGAATTTTTCTGGATCTTGTTGAAGTAAACCTAAGATACCCGCTAACTCACGTAAACGCGCAGCAAGACCATTGGCTTTTTCTGCATCTTCAGTTTTCAATTTATTGATTTCACGCGCCATTTCAAATAAGACAGAAAGAGCGTTTGGCGTATTGAAATCATCGTCCATGGCTTCACGGAAGGCTTCCACAAAATTTTCACCGCCAAAAGCAACCGCACTTTGATCGGTGCCACGTAAAGCGGTGTACAAACGTTCTAATGCACCTTGTGCTAAATTCAGGTTTTCTTCACTATAATTGAGTTGGCTGCGATAGTGTGCCGTTAGTAAGAAATAACGCACCGCTTCTGCATTGTAGTGGTTTAATACATCACGAATGGTAAAGAAGTTGCCGAGGGATTTCGACATTTTTTCTTTATCTACCATGATCATGCCGGAATGGATCCAATAATTCACATATTGGCCACCATGAGCACAGCAAGATTGGGCGATTTCATTTTCGTGGTGTGGGAACATTAAATCAGAACCGCCACCATGAATATCAAAATGCTCACCAAGTTGTTTACAGTTCATTGCCGAACATTCAATGTGCCAACCTGGACGACCTGCGCCCCATGGCGATGGCCAGCTTGGTTCGTTTTCTTTTGACATTTTCCAAAGCACGAAATCCATTGGATTTTTCTTGATTTCATTAATTTCAATACGTGCACCGGCTTGTAATTGGTCGAGATCTTGGCGTGATAATTTGCCGTATTCCTTAAAGCTTTCCACATCAAACATCACGTCGCCATTGTCTGCAACATAAGCATGACCACGTGCAATCAGTTTTTCCACAATCTCAATAATTTCAGGAATATGATGCGTCGCACGAGGTTCAAAATCAGGGCGTAATACATTAAGTGCATCAAAATCTTTATACATCTCTTGCACCATACGATCTACAAGTTGATCGCAGGTTTCTTTGTTTTCTAATGCTCGCTTAATGATTTTATCGTCTACATCAGTGATATTACGCACATAAATCAAATCGTAGCCTAAAGAGCGTAAGTAGCGAGCAATCACATCAAAACACACAAAGGTACGGCCATGGCCAATATGGCATAAATCGTAAACGGTCACGCCGCACACATACATACCCACTTTTCCTTCATGGATAGGTTTGAACACTTCTTTTTCTCGAGTGAGGGTATTAAAGATCTTTAACATATTTTTTCTCTTAAAACTGGTTGGAAAACGACCGCACTTTTTCTGCTCATGGTGGCACTTTATCGCCATTTGTGGAATAATGAACGCCTTAATTTTCAAGAGGAAAACAACATGGTTACATTACACACAAATTTTGGCGATATTAAAATTAAACTCGATTTTGATAAAGCGCCAATCACCGCAGAAAACTTTTTAAATTATTGTAAAAACGGTTTCTATAATAACACAATTTTCCATCGTGTTATTGATGGATTTATGATCCAAGGCGGTGGTATGGAAAGCGGAATGCGTGAAAAAGCAACAAATGCACCGATCCAAAATGAAGCCAACAATCGTTTAAGCAATAAACGTGGCACAATCGCCATGGCGCGTACCTCTGATCAACATTCTGCAACGGCACAATTCTTCATTAACGTGGCTGATAATGACTTCTTAAACTACCGCTCAAAAGAGATGTTCGGTCGCGAAGTTGTGCAAGAATGGGGCTATGCCGTATTCGGTGAAGTGGTTGAAGGGATGGATGTGGTTGATAAAATTAAGAAAGTAAAAACCGGTAATAAAGGTTTCCACCAAGACGTTCCGACAGAAGATGTTGTGATCACATCAGTTTCTGTCGAATAATTAATTCGGTGTGTGGATGCTCAATCTACACACCTTTTTTTCTTAAGTGAAATAACGCAATGCCTTTCTTCGATACTCATACCCACCTTGATTATCTTCATCATGACACAGGTGAGCCATTAGCTCAGCTCGTGGATAACGCTAAGCAAGTTGATGTGCAAAAAATCTTGATTGTGGCGGTAAAAGAGCCGGATTTTAAAACGATCCAAAATATGACCGCACTTTTCCCTGAGCATCTTTATTGTGGGCTTGGGCTACATCCTCTTTATATCAAAGAACACCAAGAGAATGATTTAGAAATTTTGGATACGGCGTTATCTGTACGTGATCAAAATTGTACAGCTTTAGCAGAAATAGGCTTAGAATGTGCGATTCCAGATTTATTGACGGATGAATTATGGCAAAAGCAACAATATTTTTTGGAGAGTCAGCTTTATTTAGCGAAGAAATACAATCTGTCGGTCAATTTACATAGTCGGAAATCCCACGAGCAATTATTCCGTTTTTTGAAACAGGCTAATTTGACAAAATGTGGTGTGGTGCATGGTTTTTCAGGAAGTTATGATCAAGCAAAACGATTTGTGGATTTAGGCTATAAAATTGGCGTAGGCGGTACCATTACTTATGAACGCGCGAATAAAACACGCCAGGCGATTGCGAAGTTACCATTAGAGGCATTGGTATTAGAAACGGATACACCAGATATGCCGGTGTTTGGCTTTCAAGGGCAACCTAATCGACCAGAGCGGATAGTTCACACCTTTGAGGCGTTATGCCGTTTAAGAAGTGAAAATGCTGAAGTAATTAAAGAAATGACTTGGCAGAATAGCTTAACCTTATTCGGTTAAATCTTAAAACGATAAATCACTTGATTGGCTGAACCGCGCCAAACCAAGCTTGGGTCAGCCTGTTCTTGTATAAATTTTCCATCAATGAGCACGTCAATATAAGGCAACATTTGACGTTGATAATCATCAAGTTCATCTAATTTATAACCCGTCCATACCCAAATATCCTTATCAGGACATTCTTTTTTTACACGTTGTACAAAAGGAAGTAAGGCTTCAACATTACGAGGATGCATCGGATCCCCACCGGAAAGCGTGAGCCCTTGACGTTTAATACGCGTATCTTTTAAATCATTGATGATCTGTTGTTCCATCGCTTCATCAAATAATACGCCATTATCAAAAGACCAGCTCTTTTGATTGTAGCAACCACGGCAACCATGCGTACAACCGCTCACGAAAAGGGTACAACGGGTGCCTTCGCCATTTACAACATCTGTCGGGTAGTATTGGAGATAGTTCATGGTTTTGCCTTAAAAGTGCGGTTGATTTTCTCGTCAAATTCACCGAATTGATAAATTAACCTTTGCAATACAGGGCCAATTCTTGCATAATAGCCCACCTAATCGCATTGCGATATCAATGGAAATCTTCTCGGTCTCTCGCAACGGTGTCCGGTTTACTCGGTCAGGTTCGGAAGAAAGCAGCCAAAGTCGGAATTTCTGTGTGCCGAGAATAAGCTGGGAAGATTTCCACCCAACTTATCCTTTCTTATTTTACACTCGCTCAACTAATTGTTTGAAGAACCCTTTTTCTAATTGCAATAATTCTGTATAAGTGCCTTTTTCAATTAGCTTCGCTTCATCAATCACACAAAGTTCATCAAATTGCTCAATCGCCGTTAAGCGGTGAGTTACCATAATTAAGGTTTTATTTTCAGCATGGGCAAGAATTAAACGCAGAATTTGGCGTTCAGTTTCGCGGTCTAAACCTTCGGTTGGCTCATCTAATAATAAAATTGGCGCATCATTAAGCAAAATACGTGCTAAGCCTAAACGACGTTGTTCTCCACCAGATAGTGGACGGCCGCCATCGCCTAGCCAAATATCTAGGCCTTGTTCTTGTTCCAACAATTTTCCTAAACCAACCTGATTTAACACCTCGATCATTTTTTCATCTGAAATATTGATCGCACTTGCGAATTGCAGATTTTGACGAAGTGTATCGCTAAATACATGAACACGTTGCGTTAAAAAGCAGAATTGGCTGCGTAATGTATCTTCTGCATAATCAGAAATTGGTTTACCAGCAAGACTTAATTCTCCTTGATTAGCATCATAATTACGCACTAAAAGCTGTAATAACGTGGATTTTCCGCTACCTGTTTTACCTAAAATCGCGATTTTTTTGCCTTTTTGAATGGTTAAATTCAAATTCTCTAAAGCACGATTTTGACGTTCAGGATAAGTGAAAGAAAGATCTTTCGCTTCAATTAATGTAGTAGCGTTTTGATCGAACTCCGCCTTGCCATTAAAAGTCACTAATGGTTGCTGTTCGATAATGTCAGTTACACGTTCAGCTGAAGCAATTACTTGCCCGATATGTAAGAACGCCGATCCTAATGGCATTAAGATTTCAAATGAGGCTAAGGCCGCAAAAGTGAAGAGCGCAATAAACGCCATGCGATATTCATCGTTGCCAAATTCCGCTTGGGAGCTAAACCACAACATTGCGGCAATAATCAAACCATTTAAGAAGAGTGAAAGAGCGGTTGAAAATCCACTTAAATTGGCTTCTTTTTGCTGATCTGCTTGCCAGTTAGCTTCGGTTTTTGCCATGTTATTTTTCAATTTATCTTCGGCATTAAAGAGCAATAATTCAGCTTGGGCTTGGATAAATTCTAAGAATTGTGTGCGGTAAAGTGCACGTGAATGCACGAGTTTATCGCCAAATTTTTTACCAAGTTGGTAGAAAACGGTTGGAATAACCAATACCAATAAAAGCAGGCTCACACCTAGACCTAAGGCTAAAGGAGCATTGACGAAACTTAGGCCAATACACATAGCTAGAATCACAAAAATAGCCGTAATAAATGGCGCAATTAAGCGAAGATAAAGGCTATCGAGGGTATCCACATCCGACACTAAGCGGTTTAATAAATCGCTGTTACGGTAGCGATTTAACACAGCAGGACTTAATGGAATAATCTTCTCAAAAACTTGTACCCGTAATTTAGCCAAAATGCGGAAAGTTGCATCGTGTGTCACCAACTTTTCGAAATAGCGGAAAAGGGTGCGGCTAATAGCAAGCCCACGTACAGAAGCAGAAGGGTAGAAGAAATTAAATAACGTGCCAAGACCTGCAATAGCTGTTGCGGCTAAAAACCAACCCGATGTGGTCAGCAAGCCTATGCTAGATGCAAGGCCTGTAATCATCAAAACTAAGCCTAAAAATAAAGGCAACTTGGCGAATTTAAATAAACGTAAAAAGGGAAGTAAAGCATGCATTATTGAATATCCTCTTTTCGTTGAGCCAATAATTCGGCAAAGAAGCCTTGATCTTTTAATTGGTTGAAATGGCCTTGTTGAACAATTTCACCTTCTTGCATCACTAAAATGTTATCGCATTGTTTTAGATCTTCAATGCGGTGTGTGATCATTAAGGTGGTTTGGTTATGGCTCATTTCAGCAAGGGCAGCAAGTACCAGATTTTCAGATTGAGCATCGAGGCTAGCCGTTGGCTCATCAAGTAATAATAAATTGCCTTTGCGTAGTAAAGCGCGTGCGATAGCTAAGCGTTGCGCTTGGCCTACGGATACACCCATCCCACGATCTTTAATTTCACTATCCAAGCCTAATTTATCGGTAAACTCTTTCGCTTGAGCAGAAATCAAGGCTTGCTCAATTTGCTCATCAGTTGCTTGAATATCACCTAAAAGTAGATTTTCTTTGATGCTACCTTGTAGTAGTAATGGGTTTTGACCTACCCAAGCAATTTGTTTGCGCCAGTCGCTTAAACGGCTTTGGTTAAGTTCCACACCGTTAATTTTTAAGCTGCCTTCATAAGGCAAGAAACCGAGTAATACATTGATTAAAGAGGTTTTTCCTGCACCACTTTGGCCCACAAGTGCAATATGGCTTTCTTTCGGAATATGGAATGAAAGCGGCTTCGTTAATGGTTGACCCTGTGGAGAAAGCGCCACTAAATTTTTAGCCTGAATCTCGACCGCACTTTGTGTTGGAATTTGTTCATTACTTTGATGTGCAATTAAATAATCAGCTTCTAAGAAATCGACAATGGCATCAGCTGCACCAATACCAGCTGCACGATCGTGATAGTAAGTCCCGAGATCTCGCAATGGTTGATAAAACTCTGGCGCAAGAATTAAGCAGAAAAAGCCGGTAAATAAGGTTAGCGTGGTGCCATAAGTACCAAATTCGACTTGGCCTAAATAGCTAAAACCAAAGTACACCGCCATTAAAGCAATGGAAATGGAGGTGAAAAACTCTAATACAGCAGAAGAGAGAAACGCCATTTTAAGTACTGTCATGGTCGTTTCACGGAAGTCTTCCGTTGTGCTTTCAATATGTTGTGTTTGTTCTGAAGTGCGGTTGAAAAGACGCAAGGTTTCTAAACCGCGTAGGCGATCCAAAAATTGAGCACTTAAGCGAGAAAGGGTTGCCATATTTTTTTGGCTGCTATCTGCAGCTGCAATTCCTACTAGAATCATAAAAATAGGCACAAGCGGTGCAGTGACCATCAAAATCAATCCAGCCGCCCAGTTGAGTGGGAATACAGCAATTAAAATCACCATTGGTACAATGGCAGACAAACTTTGTTGTGGTAAGAAACGCGCATAGAAATTATGTAGATTTTCCACTTGTTCAAGCATAATACTTGCCCAGCTACCAGCTGGTTTGTTATTGATGGTGGCCGGCCCAACTTGATGGATTTTATCTAAGATCTTTTGGCGCATATGATTGCGTAGTAATCGACCTGCTTTAAAACCAATTTTTTCGCGTAGCCATAAAATGACCGCACGTAAAGCAAAAGTAATGATTAATGCAATAAAATAGGGAACCAGTTCAGCACGATCGACATGTTGCATAATGAGCTTGTCGAGCAATGTCGCAAGAAAATAGGTTTGAGCCACAAGAATTAAGGAGGAAAGTGTGGCAAGGGCAATATTGGTGCGCATTAATTTTTTAACAGGTTGTTGCTGCGCACGAAGCCATTTTTGTAAATATTTTTGGCGAAGTTTGTCCATAGATTTGTAGAGTTAATATTTAAAAAGTTCTCCCTCTCTATTGAGAGGGAGTTTGAAGGGTGAATTTATTGATTCAGCATTGATTCTTTAAAATCTCCCTTACCCCCTCTTGGCTAAAGAGGGGAAAATAAATAAGGAAATTTATTTATTCTTGTGCATCTAAATAACGTTCAGCATCTAATGCCGCCATACAGCCTGTACCTGCTGAAGTAATCGCTTGGCGATAGTTGTGATCCATTACATCACCTGCAGCAAATACGCCTTCCACAGAGGTTGCTGTTGCGTTGCCTTCAAGACCTGATTTAACGACGATATAACCATTGTTTAGCTCAAGCTGACCTTGGAAGATTTCAGTATTTGGCGCATGACCGATGGCAATAAATAAACCGTCTAATTTCACGTCTTCTTTTTCGCCGGTTTTCACGTTTTCTAAACGTACACCGGTTACGCCCATGTTATCGCCTAATACTTCATTCAAAGTGCGGTCAGTATGAAGCACGATTTTGCCTTCTTCGACTTTTTTGTATAAGCGATCGATTAAGATTTTTTCCGCACGGAAACTATCGCGACGGTGGATTAAATGTACTTCAGAGGCAATATTAGCTAAGTAAAGTGCTTCTTCAACGGCGGTATTTCCGCCACCGACAACGGCAACCGGTTTATTGCGATAGAAAAAACCATCACAGGTTGCGCAAGCTGAAACGCCACGGCCTTTATAAGCGGTTTCAGATTCTAATCCGATATAACGTGCTGATGCGCCTGTTGCGATGATTAATGCATCACATGTGAAGGTTTGCATATCGCCATAAAGTTTGAACGGGCGAGAAGATAAATCGACTTTATGAATATGATCAAACACGATTTCTGTTTCAAATTTTTCAGCGTGTTGCAACATACGCTGCATTAAACCTGGGCCCGTTGTCATTTCAAAATCACCCGGCCAGTTTTCAATTTCATCCGTGGTAGTAAGTTGCCCGCCTTGTTGAAGACCGGTCACTAAAACAGGTTTTAAGTTTGCACGAGCGGCATAAATAGCGGCGGTATAACCTGCAGGACCTGAACCTAAAATTAATAATTTGCTGTGTTTAACGTCTGACATAAAGAATCCTTTGTTTATAAAATAAAGCATGAGGCTTTTGGAATTCGTTCATTATAAAGCCTTCATGCATAAAAAAATAGTTGATCGTATTAGTAAAGCAATGAATACAGCAATCGGCGATATTTATTGGTGATAGGATCCGCATTGCCAATGGCTGATAAAATAGATAAAAACTGTTGTTTCACTTCACCATTTTCCGCAGAAAGATCTTGTTTAAGAATGCTAAATAATAAATCTAACGCTTCTTCGTTTCGATTGGCTTGATGGAGCTGAACTGCCAATTTCAACGCAATTTCAGGCGTTGGATTTTTAGCATAATCCGTTTGTAATTGCTGAATTTCTGGCGTATCCGCCGCTTTAATTAAAAGCTCAATTTGCGCTTGTAATCCATGCCAACGGCTATCGCGATCCTGAATCGGAATTTGCGCTAAAATATCTGCCGCAGGCTCCGTTTTCTTCATTGCAATGTAAGTCTCTGCATAAAGTAACGCGACATCGCTGTTTTTCTTATCTGAAAGCTCCCAAGCTTCTTTCAGTAATGGAAGGGCGGAGTTGTAATCTTCCACTTGTAAAAAATCCAAGGCTTTTTGGAATTTTAAATCTTCTTCTTTTGGCAAAATGGCACTCAAACGTTGCAATAAGCTGGCTTCATCTAATGCGCCTGGGAAGGCATCTATTGCTTGAGCCTCTTTGAAAAGATAGGTCGTTGGTAACGCTTGAATACGAAATTGTGCAGCAATCATTTGCTCTGTTTCACAATTCACTAAGCCGAGGATAAATTGTCCTTTGTGCTGTTCTGCAACACGTTGTAAGGCTTTTGCAAAATCAGCTGATTCTTTATGGCTTGGTGCATAAAAGTTAATGACAAGTGGTGTTTCAACAGAACGTTGCAACGTTTCAGTAAGATTTTGTTCGTTGAGTTCAACTAAGAAAGGTAAATCTGCCATTTTTATTCCTTCATAAATGGAAAATGATACCTGATTTTAACAAAGTGCGGTCAGTTTTAGAAATGTTTTACAGGAAAAGAAAAGGGCAGTGTTAATCTGCCCTTATTCGCTATCTATTTTTATTCTTTTGTTTCTTCCACTTTATCTTCAGGAAGCACGAGGTTGAGAATTAAGGCAAGTAATGAGCCTACGGTAATGCCTGAACCGAGCACTTCTTTGAAAAAGTGCGGTAATTTATCAAGCAATTCTGGACGAGTTGTCACCGCTAAGCCACAGCCAATAGAAATGGCGATGATTAAACCATTACGTTTGCTACGTGCGACTTTATCCAACATTTGGATACCCGCGGCGATAATCATCGCGAACATCATTAAGCCTGCACCGCCTAATACTGGCAATGGAATTGAAACAATTAATGCACCGAATACAGGGAATAAGCCGGCTAAAGCTAAAAGTACACCGGTTAGAGCAACCACGTGGCGGCTTGCTACGCCAGTTAGAGAAATGACACCAATGTTTTGTGAGAATGAAGAGAATGGCGTGGTGGACATAATGGCAGCTAAGGCTGATCCTAAACCATCGGCTAAAACGCCACCGCGTAAATGTTTGCCAGTGATTTCGGTTTTGGTAGCATTACCTAATGCTAAGAAGTTACCGCTTGATTCAACGATCGTCACTAAATAGGCAATAGACATACCGATAATGCCTGAAATAGGGAAGGCTAAACCAAAGTGTAGAGGTTGTGGAATCGCAAAAGTTTGTGCTTGTTTTACACCTTCAAAGCTCACCCAGCCCATCGCTAAACAGACGATATAGCCTGTCATCATCCCAATAACGATCGCCGCTGCAGAGAAAATCCCTTTACCCCATTGCACAAGGGCTACCACGATCACCAATACAAAGCTCGCCATCATTAAATTTTCTGGCGTCGCATAATTCGCATCACCACGTTGACCACCTGCAAACCAGTCAACGGCAACAGGAATGAGGCTTAAGCCGATCATCATGACCACAGTCCCTGTCACAAGTGGTGGGAATAATTTACGAATATATGGCATGAAAAAGCTGCCGATAATCATTACTAAGGAACCCACAAGAGAAGAACCTAAAATACCGGCGATGCCATATTCACTGAAACCAATGGAAAGTGCAGCGGCAACGAAAGTAAAACTGGTTCCCATCACACTTGGCAAACGAATACCAATAGGCCCCAAGCCTTTACATTGGATAACGGTCACTACACCAGAAATTAGCAGTGCAGCATTCACTAGCGTAATGGTATCTTCGGTAGGTAATTTTAATACGTTACCAATAACCAAGGGCACGGCAATAATTCCCCCAATTGCGGCAAGTAAAAGTTGTGCCGCAAGGAGTAATCTTAATCCGAAAGGTGGTTTGTCTTCCACCGTATAAAGCAGGTTGTTATTCATTTGGTTTCCCTAAGTAAAAAAATTGTGCGAATTATACGTTAATTTTTATTCACCGCAAACGTTTGCGTAAAGAAAATAAAAAAAGTGCGGTTAAAAAATTACGTTATTTTCAACCGCACTTGTTTGATTTAAAGGCTACATCCAGAACAGATAAGCAATGGTTGCAATAATGACCATACAGGTTAAATCAATAAATT
>OGTZ01000491.1_pt1 | contig 11497 bp, 9 predicted proteins | sample 1573651 | NCBI WGS metagenome assembly OGTZ01 (sample SAMEA2582160, study PRJEB24529) | metagenome | biome: Human gut stool | place: China | collected 2011 | reverse complement strand
GATAGTTTGCTACTTATTAATGTGCATTTAATTAATTTTGAATGGGGTATTTCCACTTATCAAACCCAGTTAGAGCAGCTATTTTCCTTTGTTGAAAATCATCAAGGTCCTATCATCATGTCTGGTGATTTTAATGCGTGGAATAAACGTCGTCTGAATTTAGTCAATAATTTCATACAAAAATATGGCTTAGATTCTGTGGCGCTCTCTCAAGATGAGCGGGTTAGATTTTTAGGTTATCCACTGGATTATATTTTTACGCGAGGCGTAAAAGTGGTCAGTGCGACATCAGAAGTGGTTACTTCATCAGATCATAATCCATTATTGATGACGTTTGAATTGGAATAAAGTGCGGTCAGGTTTTGGGGAAATTTTAGGGCTAACGTTATGTTAGCCCTAGGTCTTAATTATTTAGTTTGGTTAATTAAGAATTGCGTTAATAAAGACACCGGACGACCCGTTGCACCTTTATTTGCACCTTGAAGCCAAGCTGTCCCCGCAATATCTAAATGCGCCCAAGTGTATTTTTTCGTAAAATTAGAGAGGAATGCGCCCGCAGTAATTGCACCGCCCCAACGACCGCCAATATTAGCTAAATCGGCAAATGGTGATTTTAATTGCTCTTGATATTCTTCACTTAAAGGTAAACGCCAAGCTTTATCAGTGGTTTCCTGTGCGGCTTGTAATAACTGTTCAGCCAAGGCATCATCAGTTGAAACTAAGCCGCTGTTATGTTGACCTAAGGCAACTACGCAAGCACCTGTTAGGGTCGCAATATCAATCACATATTGCGGTTCAAAACGTTCTACATAGGTGAGCGCATCGCAAAGTACTAAACGTCCTTCTGCATCGGTATTTAACACTTCTACGGTTAAACCGTTCATCGTGGTGAGAATATCACCTGGACGATAAGCATTGCCATCAGGCAAGTTTTCACAACCCGCTAATACGCCGATAACATTTAATGGCAGATTTAATTCTGCAATGGCTTTCATTGTACCGAAGACAGAAGCTGCGCCACACATATCGTATTTCATTTCATCCATATCTGCGGCAGGTTTTAAAGAAATACCGCCCGCATCAAAGGTCAAGCCTTTACCCACTAACACGATTGGTTTCGCATTTTTATCAGGCGCATTGTTGAAATGTAAAATAGACATATAAGCTGGGTTTTGCGAACCGCGAGATACCGCTAAATACGCATTCATGCCAAGTTTTGTCATGTCTTCTTCATTAATCACATTGAGGGAAAGTGCGGTTGATGTTTCAGCTAATTTTTTAGCTTGTTCTGCTAAATAAGCAGGTGTACAAATATTGGGCGGCATATTTGCGATATTACGCGCAGCTTTTACACCATTTGCAATGGCTTGCGCTTCTGCAATAGCTTGCTGAGCTTGTGAATCATCGGTATTAAAAATGATTTCTTGAAGTGAGATAGCATCCGCTTTTTTACTCTTAAATTCATCAAATTGATAAAGGCTATGTTCGATGGTTTCAACAGTAAAACGCACATTCCAAAATAGATTGCGATCTTTAATTTCCACATCTGTTAAATTATTTACCGCTTGTTGAATAGTTAATTCTTTTAATGTTTGGGTAACACGTTGGATGATTTGTTTAAATTGGCGTTCAGTCGTTTCCCCTTTTTTGCCACAACCTGCGACTAACACGCGTTTAGCTGCCAGATTCGGTAACGAATGAAGCAGAGTCGCTTGGCCAATTTTGCCTGAAAGATCTTGACTTTGAGCTAATTGGCTGAGGTAGCCTTTTGTGATTTGGTCGATTTCATTGAAACTTTTTGTAAATTCGTTGTTCTCATAAATGCCGATGATAAGGCAATCGGTTGATTGAGAAAGTGCGGTTGAGTTTGCTTGATATTTCATGTTATTTCCTTATGTTGCTAATTTGCTATTTAAATCAGTCAAAATAAGGTATCATACGCCATCTAAATTAGCCAGTTTCCCGTGTTTTTTAGTTAGAAAAAAGAATGATATTAACCCGATACTTAACAAAAGAAGTCTTTAAAAGCCAGATTGCGATTTTGTTTATTTTGCTTTTAATTTTCTTCAGTCAACAACTTGTTCGCGTGCTTGGTTCAGCGGCAAATGGTAAAGTGCCTGCGGACCTTGTGTTCTCTTTACTCGGATTAGGGATGCCGACAATGGCGCAATTAATGCTGCCATTATGTTTATTTATCGCTATTTTGCTAACTTTCGGTCGTCTCTACGCAGAAAGTGAAATTACGGTGATGCGTGCTTGTGGTGTGGGACAACGTATTCTTGTGCGCGTGGTGTTAATTCTCTCGTTATTTACAGCAGGCTTGGCGGCTTACAATGCTTTATGGCTTTCTCCATGGGCCATTCAAAAACAAGCAGCCATTGTTGAAGATGCTAAAGCAAATCCTACCATGGGTGCCTTGACTTCCGGTCAATTTATGTCCACGAGTAACAATAATTTCGTCTTATTCATTGATAAGATTAACGGTAATCAAATCAGTGATGTTTATCTTTTCCAAATGAAAGCCAAAGGCCAAACGAAACCATCAGTGGTTACCGCTGAAAAAGGAGAGTTAAAAGCGTTACCGAATGGCGACCAAGTACTGAATTTACAAAATACCTTGCGTGTAGAAGGGACTTCGGTACTTCCTGATTTCCGTATTACGCATTTTGATGATTATCAAGCCTATTTAGGCCATCAAGAGACAAATACAGAAAGTGATGAAGCGGCTGAATTATCTTTTGAGCAATTATTAAAAGATAAAAGTGCGGCGGCAAAAGCAGAATTGCATTGGCGCATTACCTTAATTTTAGCGGTGCCTTTAATGGCGCTCATCGCCGTGCCAATGAGCAAAGTGAATCCTCGCCAAGGCCGTTTTGCGAAAATCTTACCGGCATTATTGCTTTATTTAATTTACTTCTTATTACAAAGCTCATTTAAATCTGCGGGTGGCGCAGGTAAGCTTGATGCCGGTTTATTAATGCCGTTGGTAAATATCGCCTTTTTAATTTTAGGGATTGTGCTGAATAGTTGGGATAGTACCGCTATGCATAAATTCCGTCGTGTATTCAGAAAAGGATAATAACAATGTTGATGAATACTCTTGATCGTTATATTGGTAAAAGCATCTTAGGGGCAATTTTTGCCACGCTATTTACGTTAGTTGGTCTTTCAGCCATCATCAAATTCGTAGAGCAATTTCGTAGCGTAGGTAAAGGCTCTTATGATATTTGGCAAGCCGTGGCTTATACAGGTTTAACGATGCCAAAAGATGTAGAAACCTTTTTCCCAATGGCAGCCTTGTTAGGGGCATTAATTGCGTTAGGTAATTTAGCTAGCCGTAGTGAATTAGTTGTCATGCAATCCGCTGGTTTTTCTCGTTTTAAAATTGGATTAGCTGTCATGAAAACGGCACTTCCACTGGTGCTTTTTACCATGATTATTGGTGAGTGGGGGATTCCACAAACTGAACAGTTTGCCCGTGATATGCGTACTCGTGCACTTTCTGGTGGTTCAATGCTTTCGGTAAAAAATGGTGTATGGGCAAAAGACGGTAATAATTTCGTGTATGTGCGTCGTATTAAAGATGATGCAAAATTAGAAGATATTTACATCTATACCTTTGATGAGCAGCGTAACCTCACTCATTTAAAACATGCGAATCAAGCACAATATTCTGCTGAAAATAATCAATGGCAGTTGCGCCAAGTCAATAATTCAGTGGTATCAAAAGAGCAAATTACCACGACAAACCGCTTAACCGAAGATTGGGCAACAAGCTTAACGCCAGATAAATTAGGTGCAGTTTCATTACGTCCAACATCATTATCTATTTCAGGTTTGTATGAATATATTGCGTTCTTAAAACAAACAGGACAGGATTCTCGCCGTTTTGAATTAACCTATTGGCGTAAGATTTTACAGCCCGTTTCAGTAGGTGTAATGATGATGCTTGCATTGTCTTTCATCTTTGGTTCATTACGTAGTGTCACTGCAGGAGCGAGAATTGTAACGGGGATTTGCTTTGGATTCTTGTTCTATGTCGTCAATGAAATTTTTGGACAAATGAGTGTGGTATTTAATGCACCAGCTTTTTTAGGTGCGCTGATGCCAAGTCTGCTATTTATGGCAATCATTTGGTGGTTACTCGCGAGAAAACGATATTAAGTAACAAACATTAATCAAAAAGGCGAACTGACAAGGTTCGCCTTTTTGTTAGCTAAAAAAGTGCGGTCAAAATTGACCGCACTTTAGGAATTTAATCTTCTTTAAATTCTCTCATCATTTCTTCTGCTTTTTTCACCATTTCTGCGGAACCGATGAAAAGTGGTACACGTTGGTGAAGTTCAGTTGGTTGAATATCTAAAATTCGATTGTAACCATCAGAGGCAATACCGCCCGCTTGTTCTGCTAAGAATGCAATTGGATTGCCTTCATAAAGTAAACGAAGTTTACCATTTGGATAGTTGGTTGCGCTTGGGTAAATGTAAATACCGCCTTTTAATAAGTTACGGTGGAAGTCTGCCACTAATGAACCGATATAACGTGAAGTATAAGGGCGGTTAGTCGCTTTATCTTCCTCTTGGCAGTATTTAATGTATTTTTTTACCCCTTGTGGGAATTTGAGATATTGTCCTTCATTGATGGAATAGATTTTTCCCTCTTTTGGCATTTGCATATTTTCATGAGAAAGACAGAATGTACCGATAGATGGATCATAAGTGAAACCATTTACACCATGACCAGTGGTATAAACCAACATAGTGGAAGAACCATACACGATGTAACCCGCTGCGACTTGTTTATTACCCGGTTGCATAAAGTCTTCTAAGGTAACTGGTGAGCCAATTGGGGATACACGACGATAAATAGAGAAGATTGTCCCAACTGAAACGTTTACATCAATATTGGATGAACCATCAAGAGGATCGGTCAAAATAATATATTTCGCATTACGAGCACGTTCAGTATCAAAAGCGATAAAGCTTTCTTCTTCCTCTGAAGCAAAACCCGCCACTTCTTCACGTGACATAAGGGCTGCATTCATGGTGTTATGGGCGAATAAGTCCAATTTCATTTGGCTTTCACCTTGTACGTTTTCGATACCAGACTGACCAAGGATATTGGTTAAACCAGCTTTGTTAATATCACGATGAATGATTTTTGCTAATAAACGAATAGAAGACAAAATACCACTAAGTTCCCCTTTGGCGTTTGGGTACTCTGCTTGGCGTTCAACAATAAATTCACTCAATGTTTTCATTTTTATTCCTTTTTTATCATTGTTAAGTAACAGATATTTTAATTATACGCTATTTCATAATTTTGATTGAGATCAAAATATGAATAATGAGATCTGCATCACACTTTATTTTCAATACAAAGCCTTGACAAAAGCTATAAATATCCTTTAAAAGAGAAGCGTAACAAAAAAATAACAAACAACACAACATTACAATACAAAGGGTATTCTATGAATATAACCCCGATAAGCGAGTCAGCGGTGGTTTGCTCTTTACCGCCCCCAGCTTCACTCCAACAACAACGCCAACTCTGGGCGTTTGCCAATCAACTACAGTCTGAGCAAGATATTGTAGAAGTTGTCGTGGGAATGAATAATCTTACGGTCTTCACTGATTTTTATGTGGATTTTGGTCCGTTTATTCAACGCTTAGAACAACATTGGACAGAATTGAAAGTATCCACTTTTCAAGGTCGTCATATCGAAATTCCGGTAATTTATGGCGGTGAATTAGGACAGGATTTATGTGAGGTCGCCAAATTACATAACACCACACCGGAACGGATCGTTCAAATGCATAGTGAGCCCATCTATACAGTGTATATGATTGGTTTCCAACCGGGTTTTCCTTATTTGGGCGGTTTACCCGAATGCTTACACACGCCTCGTCGTGCCACACCAAGAACTGTTGTTCCTGCAGGTTCTGTGGGTATTGGTGGAGCTCAAACCGGTATTTATCCATTTTCCTCTCCAGGTGGATGGCAATTAATCGGTCATACCAAGCTAGCACTCTTTGATAAAAACCAAGCTCAACCCACTTTATTGCAAGCAGGTGATACGGTGAAATTTGTCGTGGAGGGCATTGAACTATGATTCATGTTATTGATGTGCAATCCCGTGCCACAATGCAGGATTTAGGCCGTTTTGGTTTACGTCGATTTGGCATTAGTCATTGTGGAGCGATGGATAAATTAGCATTACGTGCAGGTAATATTTTACTCGGGAATGCTGAAGGAGCCCCAGCAATCGAAGTGCCTTTAAGTGGCATTACATTACAATTTCATCAAGATATGAATTTTTGTGTCACGGGGGCATTTTATGAAATGACTTTAGATGATAAACCGGTTTTTGCCTATTGGCGTTATCAAGCTAGAGCGGGACAAGTGCTGAAAATGGTACGTGCAAAAATTGGTATGTATGGCTATTTATGTGTTGAAGGTGGTTTTATCTTGTCCCAAGAATTGAATTCTTGTAGTACGGATCTTCGTGCTCAAATTGGAGGTGTAGAAGGGCGTTGTTTACAAGTGGGTGATCAACTGCAAACGGCAAATGATCCTATTTTGCGTAGTGAAATTGGGATTGCACCTATTCCACTTAAACATACTATTCATGCGTTACCGTCCTCTGAATATCAGGCGTTTAAACGGAAATCCCAATATTATTGGTGGCGAGGTAAATGGACGTTGCAAAGCAGCAGTGATCGCATGGGCTATCGTTTTCAAGGGCAAAAATTAGAATTAAAGCAACCGCTGGAAATGCTATCTCACGCGATTCAATTTGGTAGTGTACAAGTGCCGCCAAGTGGTCAACCAATTATTTTGATGGCGGATGCGCAAACTACGGGCGGTTATCCAAAAATTGCCAAGGTGATCGAGGCGGATCTTGGAGCTTTGGCACAAGCTCGTTTAGGCTCAACCATTCAATTCGAGGCAGTTAGTTTAGAACAGGCCACAAAATTACGTCGTAAAAATGAGATATACCTCGATCAAATTAGGAGAATTGTCGATGAAAAAAATTGATTTAAATGCCGATATTGCCGAAGGCTTTCCTTTTGATGAGGCATTATTGAGATTACTTTCTTCTGCCAATATTGCTTGCGGTTTACATGCCGGTGGAGCAAAAGAAATGCAAAGTGCGGTCAGATTTGTGAAAGAAAATCAGGTACGCATTGGTGCTCATCCAGGCTTTCCAGATCGGGAAAACTTCGGGCGTACTCAAATGGATTTACCTGAACAGGAATTAATTGCGCATTTGCGTTATCAGCTTGGTGCATTAAAAGCGATTTGTGATGGGGAAGGCACGGAAATTAGTTATGTTAAGCCACACGGTGCTTTATATAACCAAGCTGCAAAAGATGAAAAGCTTGCTCGTTTGATTGCTCAAACTGTTCATCAATTTGATCCACATTTAAAATTAATGGGATTAGCGGGCAGCTTAATGTTATGCGTAGCTGAGGAAGAAGGTTTACAAACTATTTCAGAAGTATTTGCAGATCGTCATTATATGCCTGATGGAAGTTTAGTGCCTCGTTCGCAACCGAATGCCATGGTGGAGTCTGATGAGGAAGCCATTCAACAAGTGTTACAAATGATAACAGAAGGTCAAGTAAAAGCCATTGATGGAAGCCTTGTGCCAGTAAAAGCAGAAAGTATCTGTTTACATGGCGATAATCAACATTCTCTACAATTTGCGGCACGCATTGTGGACGAATTAGAAAAAAATCATATAACAATAACGGCATAAGCCGAATAAACACAACACACAACATCAACTTAACAAGGGAGGTGCTTTATGGCATCAATCACTCACCGCCGAAATGCGGTGCTGGGGGCGGCATTTTTAATGGCGACTTCAGCAATAGGTCCGGGCTTTTTAACTCAAACAGCAACCTTTACAAACAGCTTATTAGCCAGTTTTGGCTTTGTGATTTTGCTATCGATTTTGTTAGATATTGGAGCTCAGCTTAATATTTGGCGAATTGTGGTGGTATCAGGAAAACGTGCGCAGGATATTTCTAATGCGGTTTTCCCTGGTGCAGGATATTTCCTTGCAGCGCTTATTGTGATGGGCGGACTCGCTTTTAACATTGGTAATGTTGGCGGCGCAGGCCTTGGTTTAAACTCGATGTTTGGTCTTGCTCCGGAAACGGGTGCCATCATTAGCGGTATTATTGCCATTTTGATTTTCTTGCGTAAAGAAGCAGGATTATTAATGGATCGCTTTGCTCAATTAATGGGTTTTATCATGATTGCACTTACATTTTATGTCATGTTTAAAACGGAACCACCTGTTGTTGAGGCGGCATATCGCACCTTTATTCCAGAACAAATTGATCCGATTGCTATTGTGACATTAGTTGGAGGGACCGTAGGGGGCTATATTACCTTTGCAGGAGCGCATCGTTTATTAGATGCAGGTGTTCAAGGTGAAAAAGCCATGGCAGAAGTGAGTCGCAGTTCTGTATCGGCTATTTTGATCGCCTCAACTATGCGAATTGTGTTATTCCTCGCGGTACTGGGCATCGTGGTAAAAGGCGTTCCCCTTAATCCTAAAAACCCTGCTGAAACACCTTTTGAATATGTGGCAGGCAATTTCGGTCAAGTGTTATTTGGTGTCGTGATTTGGGCGGCTTCGATTACATCAGTGATTGGGGCGGCTTATACTTCAGTTTCTTTCCTAACCAGTCTTTGCCCAACTATTGAACGTAACCGTAATCGTTGGATTATCGCCTTTATCGTGATTTCTACGGTTGTTTTGGTGACAGTAGGAAAACCTGCAGCGGTATTAGTCTTTGTGGGAACCTTGAATGGTTTAATTCTCCCAATTGCACTCGCATTAATTCTACTAGCTGCTTACCGAAGTGACATTGTTGGAAGCTATAAACATCCAATTTGCTTAGCTTTTGCGGGCTGGTTTGTAGTGATTATTATGGCAATATTAAGTGGAAAAACCATTGTTTCTTATGTATCTAGTTTCTTCAACTAATCATCAATACCCGCGAAAGTGCGGGTATTTTTTTATTTATTTTTTGATAAAACAATCAGCGCAAACGTTTGCTTTTGTGTTTTTGTCGTATTAGAATGCCTCAATTTTTTATTCCGGAGGAGATTATTTCATGAGTTCGGAAAATTTTAGTTTAAAACCTGTTCCTTTAAATGAGCGAAAAGGCGCGGTAGCGTTAACATTTGTCATGTTAGGTTTAACATTCTTTTCAGCGAGTATGTGGACGGGGGGAACATTAGGGACATCGTTAACCTATAATGATTTCTGGCTTGCCGTTATTCTAGGTAACTTAATGTTAGGTATTTATACCTCTTTTCTCGGGTATATCGGTGCTAAAACAGGGTTAACTACGCATATTTTAGCGCGCTATTCATTTGGTATTAGAGGTTCGTGGTTGCCCTCTTTATTACTTGGTGGCACTCAAGTTGGTTGGTTTGGTGTTGGCGTGGCGATGTTTGCAATCCCAGTTAATAAAGTAACGGGTATTGATGTCAATTATTTAATGCTCGGCTCGGGTTTATTGATGACGGTTACTGTCTTCTTTGGTATTTCAGCCCTGACGATTCTTTCCACTATTGCGGTGCCTGCTATTGCCGTATTAGGTTCTTACTCAGTTTATCTTGCCGTTACGAATGCGGGTGGCTTAGATGTATTGCAACATATTGTGCCAAAAGAAAGCATTTCGCTCTCAATGGCGATCACATTAGTTGTAGGCTCTTTTATTAGTGCAGGCTCATTAACAGCCGATTTTGTTCGATTTGGTCGAAAAGCAAAGCAAGCAATCATTATTAGTATGATTGCTTTCTTTTTAGGTAACTCATTAATGTTTATTTTTGGTGCTGCAGGCGCGGCAGTGACTGGAATGTCAGATATTTCTGATGTGATGGTTGCTCAAGGTCTTATTATTCCAGCCATCGTTGTACTCGGCTTAAACATTTGGACGACAAATGACAATGCGCTTTATGCTTCTGGTTTAGGTTTTGCAAATATTACAGGATTAAGTAGCCGTACTTTATCAGTCGTCAATGGTATTATCGGAACCTTATGTGCCTTGTGGTTATATAATAATTTTGTCGGTTGGCTGACTTTCTTATCTTCGGCAATTCCTCCTGTTGGTGGTGTCATTATTGCTGATTATATTTTACGTCGTAAAGCCTATGAGAATTTTGAACAAGCTAAATTCTTAAATATAAATTGGACTGCTATCGTTTCAGTTATTGTTGGTGTGGCTTGTGGTAAATTACTACCAGGCATTATTCCTGTGAACGCGGTGATTGGTGGGGCAGTTACCTATTTGGTTTTAACACCATTATTCGGTAAAAAATTAGCGATGAAATAAGGAAAAAGAATGTTAGTTAAAAATGTACATATTCATAATCGCGAAGGGTTATGGCAGATTTTAACTGAAGAAGGAAAAATTAGTCGAATTTTTTCTCAAGATGAGGTTTTTAATTATTCAGGTGAGATACTCGATGGTGAAGAAGGGATTGTTTATCCTCCATTCGTCGAGCCTCATATTCATTTAGATGCGACACAAACCGCAGGGCAGCCAAATTGGAATCAATCGGGTACCTTATTTGAAGGGATTGAACGTTGGGCTGAGCGTAAATCATTATTAAGCCATGAAGATGTAAAATCTCGTGCATGGAAGACATTAAAATGGCAGATTGCAAATGGGGTTCAGTATGTCCGTACTCATGTTGATGTCTCTGATCCAACATTAACTGCGCTAAAAGCCATGCTTGAAGTCAAAAAAGAAATCGCCCCTTGGGTGGATTTACAGATTGTAGCATTTCCACAAGAAGGAATTTTGTCTTATCCAAATGGCGAGAAACTATTAGATCAGGCTATGGAGATGGGGGCTGATGTTGTTGGTGGTATACCTCATTTTGAATTTACCCGTGAATATGGTGTAGAGTCGATGCATATCGCTTTTGATATTGCTCGCAAGTACAACAAGCAGATTGATATTCATTGTGATGAAATTGATGATGAACAGTCTCGTTTTGTTGAAACGGTCGCGGCATTAGCCTTGAAATATGACATGGGGGAAAAAGTAACAGCAAGCCATACAACAGCCATGCACTCATATAATAATGCTTATGCATCACGCCTTTTCCGATTACTAAAAATGTCAAAAATTCATTTCGTGGCAAATCCATTAGTGAATATTCATCTTCAAGGACGCTTTGATACCTATCCAAAACGTCGTGGTGTAACACGAGTAAAAGAGATGCTCAAAAATAACATCAATGTTTGTTTTGGGCATGATGATGTGTTTGATCCTTGGTATCCGCTCGGTACAGCGAATATGCTACAAGTATTACACATGGGATTGCATGTTTGCCAGCTGATGGGATATGGTCAAATTAATGATGGTTTGAAACTGGTCACAGAAAATAGTGCGAAAGCATTAGGTTTAACGGATTACGGAATCCAAGAAGGTAACAGTGCAAACTTTATTGTATTGCCAGC
>OGTZ01000485.1_pt1 | contig 11826 bp, 10 predicted proteins | sample 1573651 | NCBI WGS metagenome assembly OGTZ01 (sample SAMEA2582160, study PRJEB24529) | metagenome | biome: Human gut stool | place: China | collected 2011 | reverse complement strand
AATACTTTTTATTGGATTAACCACTCGTATCATTCGTTTAGAATGGATTTATTTGGGTTCTAGTTTGTTAATTCGGTATATGGCAGTACTTTTTGTGCCAGTGAGTGTAGGCATTATCAAATATTATGATTTACTTGTTTCTCAATGGAAAATTTTACTCATTCCAAATATTCTCAGTACTTTTCTGACGCTCTTTATTATCGCATTTTTGGGTAATTATTTGTTTTACAAGCAATCTTTTGCTCATAAACGTCAGAAAGTATTAGAGAAACGTAATTTTCAGGCAGACTAAGGTTTTATTATGCAGTATGCAATTTATCTTTATACTGGTTTAACGATTTTCGGATTTTGGCTCGCATTACAAATTAGTAAACGTTGGAAGTCCATGATTTTCAATACTTTCGTACTTACTGTATCCATTCTCGTTTTGATCTTAGAAGTAGGAGGTATCCCTTATGATAATTATATGGCAGGAAATGCGCCTATTAATAATTTATTAGGATTGAGTATTGTTGCACTGGCGTTACCGTTGTATGAACAACTTCGTCAAATTGCCAAACAGTGGAAAATTATCCTTTCAGTCGTCACATTGGCTTCGATATTCTCAATGTTTACAGGGGCTATTTTTGCTATTATTTTAGGCGCAAGTCCTGAAATGGTAGCAACAGTATTACCAAAATCGATTACTACCCCTATTGCGATGGAAGTGTCTTCGCATTTAGGCGGTATTCCAGCTGTTACAGCTGTAGGTGTGATTGTTGCAGGTTTGCAAGGTTCGGTTTTTGGTTATCTCATCTTGAAAAAAGTTGGGATTAAACAACAAGAAGCAGTGGGTTTGTCTGTTGGTGCGGTTTCTCACGCATTAGGTACGGTAAGTTGTATGGAAGCCGATCCAAAAGCGGGTAGTTATAGTTCGATTTCTTTGGTACTTTGCGGTATTATGAGTTCCATTTTAGCGCCCTTAGTATTCCATGTTATTTGTCTATTTTTATGAGAACCCAATTAGCTGATTTTTGGACTGAACGTTTCCTTCCTGATCCGCCTCGCGAAAAAGATCACCGACCTCCCTTTCGTCGTGATCGCGGACGGATTTTACATTCTGCCGCTTTCCGTTGTTTACAAGCCAAAACACAGATTCATGCTGTGGGCGAAAATGATTTTTATCGCACTCGTTTAACTCATTCCCTTGAAGTGGCACAAATCGGCAGCAGCCTTGTTTCCCAATTAAAATTTGCGGAAAGTTATGTTGCTATTTCAGACCAGCTTCATATTGAAAAAAGTGAATTACAGAAACAACTCAAACCTTTATTACCAAGTAATGATTTAATTGAAAGTTTGTGCTTTGCGCATGATATTGGCCATCCACCATTTGGTCATGGTGGGGAAGTGGCCCTCAATTATATGATGCGGAATCATGGCGGCTTTGAAGGCAATGCGCAGACATTTCGTATCATTACTAAACTTGAGCCTTATACTGAAACGGCAGGGATGAATTTAACGCGTCGTGCTATTTTAGGCGTGGTGAAATATCCGAATATTTTAGACTTATCTTCCCCTCAATATGTCCAGTTGCCGCATACTGAAAGCGCTGATCCGCGTTATGTCAAAATTAGTGATTGGAAACCAGGAAAAGGGTTATTCCGTGATGACGTCACAATGTTTGATTGGCTGTTGCAAAATCTTTCTGAAAATGACCGCACTTTATTTGGTTCATTTCAAAAAGTGCGGTCAAATCCTGTCGAGTTTTTAAAAACACAATTTAAATCGTTAGATTGTAGCATTATGGAGTTGGCAGACGATATTGCCTATGGCGTACATGATTTAGAAGATGCGATTGTGACCGGTGTAGTAAATCAACATCAATGGCAAGAAGCCTTAGATGAACTTAAAACGATTCCTTCGGATTGGCTGGCAAAAAATATAGAGCAAGTCAGCCAACGATTGTTCTCCAATCATCATTTTGAACGTAAAAATGCCATTGGTGCATTAGTGAATTTCTTTATTACTCATGTACGTTGGAAAGTCACCGGCAATTTTGATGAACCTTTGTTACGTTATAACGCAGAACTACCGCAAGATGTGATTGCTGCATTAAATGTGTTCAAAAAATTTGTGTGGAAATACGTGATTCGCCATGTAGAAACGCAACGTATTGAATATAAAGGACAACGTATTCTCACAGAAATGTTCCAGATTTTTGAGTCTGATCCAGAACGTTTATTGCCAACGAATACCGCTAATCGCTGGAGAAATGCACCAGAACAGGGCAAAAAACGCATTATTTGTGATTATATTGCGGGCATGTCAGATGCCTATGCCTTAAAGGTTTATCACCAGCTATAAAAGTTCGGTTATTTTTATTGATATTTTGAATTTATAGGACAATTTTGTGGCATTAATTAGTTTAACTAACGCTTATCTTTCTTTTAGTGATCATCCTTTACTTGATCACGCCGAATTGCATATTGAACCGAATGAGCGCGTATGTTTGGTAGGGCGTAACGGTGCAGGTAAATCGACTTTATTAAAAATTATTGCACAGCGAGTCACCATGGATGACGGCAAAGTGCAGTATGAAAAAGATTTAGTGGTTTCGCGTTTAGAACAAGATCCGCCACGGCATGCTGAAGGGAATGTATTTGATTATGTGGCAGAAGGTATTGAGCATTTAGCAGATTTGTTAAAGGAATATCACCATATTTCGCAAGAGTTGACACAAAATTATAGCGAGCAAATTCTTAATCAACTGGCGCAAGTACAAGCCAAATTAGAGCATGCCAACGGCTGGCAGTTTGAAAATAAAATCAATGAAGTCCTGCAAAAGCTCGAGTTAAATCCCGATACTAAATTAGCCGATTTATCGGGTGGTTGGTTGCGTAAAGCCGCCCTTGCTCGTGCGTTGGTGTGTAATCCTGATGTCTTGTTATTAGATGAACCGACCAACCATTTGGACGTAGATGCAATCGAATGGTTAGAAAACTTCTTATTAGAATTTAGCGGAAGTATTGTATTTATTTCCCACGACCGTTCTTTTATCCGCAAAATGGCGACCCGTATTGTCGATTTGGACCGCGGTAAACTGGTGTCCTATCCGGGCAACTATGATTTATATCTTACGACCAAGGAAGAGAATTTGCGTGTTGAAGCGTTGCAAAATGAATTATTTGATAAACGTTTAGCGCAAGAAGAAGTGTGGATTCGTCAAGGTATTAAAGCTCGCCGTACGCGTAATGAAGGTCGTGTGCGCGCCTTAAAAGCCATGCGTGAAGAACGTCGCCAACGTCGTGAGGTGATGGGGACTGCTAAGTTACAATTAGATAACTCGAGTCGCTCTGGCAAAATCGTGTTTGAAATGGAAGATGTGAGTTATGAGATTGAAGGCAAACAGCTGCTCAAAGATTTCAGCACGACCATTTTGCGAGGCGATAAAATAGCTTTAGTAGGGCCAAATGGCTGTGGAAAAACCACCTTTATTAAACTTTTATTAGGTGAAATTAAGCCAACCAGCGGTCGCATTCATTGTGGTACAAAATTAGACATCGCTTATTTTGACCAATATCGTGCTGATCTTGATCCGGAAAAAACGGTGATGGATAACGTTGCCGATGGTAAACAGGATATCGAGGTCAATGGTATAAAACGCCATGTGTTAGGCTATTTGCAGGACTTCTTATTTCCACCGAAACGCGCCATGACACCTGTCAAAGCGCTTTCAGGTGGTGAACGTAATCGCTTGTTATTAGCTAAATTATTACTGAAACCGAATAATCTATTGATTCTCGATGAACCAACCAATGACTTGGATGTAGAAACCTTAGAATTATTGGAAGAAATCCTCACGGATTATCAAGGCACCTTATTGATTGTCAGCCATGATCGTCAGTTTATTGATAACGTCGCGACTGAGTGTTATTTCTTTGAAGGCGACGGCGTATTGAATAAATACGTGGGCGGTTTCTTTGATGCGAAAGGACAACAAGCTAATTACTTTGCGATGAAAGCAGAGCAAGAGACCCAAAAATCCAAAAAAGAAGCACCAAAAGCACAGGAAAGTGCGGTCAAAAATGACGTTGTTTCTCAAAAGCCAAAATCTGTTAAACTTTCTTACAAAGAACAACGCGAGTTAGAACAACTTCCGCAATTATTGGAAGAATTGGAAGAGAAAATCACTGCACTTCAAGCTGAAATTGGTGACCCTCACTTTTTCCAACAAGCCCATGATGTAACGGATGCAAAGCTAAAAGAATTAGCGGATACGGAAGCAGAACTTGAAACTGCATTTATGCGATGGGAAGAACTTGAAGATAAAAAGACCCAAGCTGAAGCAAAATAGGGTATAGGTAAAAAGAAACCGAGCTAAATAGCTCGGTTTTTGTTACATATTACTGATAAAAATCACCAAAATAATCACAGGAACCACAAATTTCACATAGTTAAACCAAATTGTGGTGAAAAGTGAATTTGGTGTTGGTGATAGTTCTTTTTTCGCATCGTCTTTTAACACGAAACCAACAAAAATCGCACAACCAAGTGCGGTCAACATAAAGAGAATATTACCGCTGACGAAATCAAAGGCATCGAAAATGCTTTTACCGAAGATAGTGAAATCTTTCCAAAGGTTGTCACCTAAAATAGAGGGCACGTTACCTAATAAGAAAATCCCCATTAAGGTAACAAAAATCGCTTTACCGCGGCGCATTCTGAGTTTTTCTTGTAATGCGGTGATGATGACTTCGTAAATCGTGATTGATGTGGTTAATGCCGCAATAAGCAATAAGCCGAAGAACACGATAGCAAAGAATTTACCCGCCCATAAGTGTGAGAATACAATTGGTAAACTTTGAAAAACCAAGGTTGGGCCAGCGTTAGGTTCAATAGCGAATGTAAATAGTGATGGGAAGATCATAAAACCACATAACACAGCGATAATGGTATTGGTGAAACCTGTAATAACCGCTGTGTGAATAAGGTTTTCTTCTTTGTTTAAATAGCTGGAGAGGGTAATCAATACACCGAAACCAAGACTTAATGCAAAGAACACTTGGCCTAATACGAAAATGAATAATTTAGGTGTGATTTTACTGAAATCTGGTTTTAAGTAGAAAGTCACACCTTCCATTGCACCCGGTAAGGTAAGATTACGAATTACCATACCAATTAGGAAGATGAATAGTAATGGCATTAAGTATTTTACAGAACGTTCAATCCCGCCGATGATACCTTTTGCCAAAATAATGTAATTCACCGCAACGAACAGGAAGGTATAAAGCATGATTTCCCATGGGCTGTTGCTGATGTGTAAATCGTAGAAATCTTTGGCCACTTCTTTTGTAATTGGGGCGCTAATATCGAGGGTGTTATTCATCAGACTAATGATATAAGACATCACCCAACCACCAAGCACCATGTAATACGCCATGATACCAAATGCGCCAAGAAGCCCCATGTAACCAAGAATCTTCCAATATTTGGAGATGTTTTTACCTTTATCCTGGATTTTGTCGCCAAAGGCATCAATGGAATTCACACGCAAACGGCGACCAATAACGTTTTCTACTAAAATCATCGGGATACCAATGACAATCATCGCGATACAAAAGAGGAGTACGTAGGCACCACCGCCATTTTCACCCACTAAATAAGGAAAGCGCCATGTTGCCCCAAAGCCAACTGTCGCACCCGCAACGGTGAGCACATAAGTTAGTCGGCTAGACCATGTTTGGCGAGATTGATTGTTTGTTGTCATAATCTATTCCGTTTGATTTTATTCATTTAATATTCTGTTTTTTCTTTGTATTCGCAGAGATCTTCAATAATGCAAGCACCGCAGCGAGGTTTGCGCGCAGTACAAGTATAGCGCCCATGTAAAATAAGCCAGTGATGTATATCCACTTTAAATTCTTTTGGCACAACTTTGAGTAGTTTTTCTTCCACTTTTACCACATCTTTGCCAGGGGCAAAATTCGTGCGGTTGCATACGCGAAAAATATGGGTATCCACTGCAATAGTCGGGTGACCGAAAGCGGTATTTAATACCACATTCGCCGTTTTTCTACCGACCCCCGCAAGGGCTTCTAAGGCTTCACGGCTTTCAGGTACTTCGCCGTTGTGTTTTTCAACTAAATCACGGCAGGTTTTAATGATATTTTCCGCTTTGCTGTTATAAAGCCCGATGGTTTTAATGTATTCTTTTAACCCCTCTAAGCCAAGATTTAAAATGGCTTGTGGAGTATTTGCCACAGGGAATAATTTTGCCGTCGCTTTATTCACGCCTTTATCGGTCGCTTGAGCCGATAAGATCACAGCGATGAGTAATTCGAAAGGCGAATTATACTCTAATTCCGTAGTGGGATGCGGGTTTTGCTCTCGAAGTCGAGTGAGAATTTCAATTCGTTTAGCTTGATTCATTTTTTCATATCAATTCGGTTTTTAATCGCCAGTAGGATGCCTAATCCAATAAACGCACCTGGCGGAAGAATAAAGAGTAAAAAGCTGCTGTCAGCGTGATAAATATGTAATGTAAGGAATTTTGCGCCTTGACCAAATAGGTTTTCAATCCCTTCAAAAAGGGTACCTTGGCCTAAGATTTCACGTAATGCGCCTAATACGGTAATACTCAATGCCATACCTAATCCCATCGAAAAACCATCCCAGGCAGCATGTGCTATGCTATTTTTAGAGGCAAAGGCTTCTGCACGACCGATGACGATACAGTTAGTCACAATTAAAGGAATAAAAATCCCAAGAGCTTGATAGAGTGTATAGGTATAAGCATTCATCAATAATTGCACCACGGTTACGGTGGTGGCAATAATCATCACATAAATCGGAATACGGATTTCATGAGGAATTTGCTTACGAAAGAGCGAAACAACAGTGTTTGTACAGGTTAAAACCAACATAGTTGCAAGGCCCAAACCCAATGCATTCGTCGCAGTACTCGATACAGCTAAGAGCGGACAAAGCCCCAATAATTGCACGAGAGTTGAGTTATTTTTCCATACGCCTTGAATAAAGATTTCTTTCCAAACAGAAGGCGTTTGCGTTATTTCTTCTGAATTTTCAACCGCACTTTGCTCATCAAGTGCGGTCGTTTTTTCGGTTAAATCAGTCATAATAAATATCCTATTGCGCGTATTTTTTTGCCATCTCGTTGAGTAATGCCTCATTTTCAAGCATCACGAGAGCAGATCGTTTTACTTGATTCACAATCGCGCGTGGCGTAATCGTTGCGCCAGAAAATTGGTCGAATTTACCGCCATCTTTTTTGACCGCCCAATCTTTTAGGCTTTCAGGTACGATAACTTGGTTTGTAAAACTTAAAATCCAGTCAGAAATGCGAAGTTCGATTTTATCGCCTAATCCTGGGGTTTCATGATGTTCGATGACACGCACACCTAAAACTTCACCTTTTGGAGTGATACCCACTAATAAACGGATATTCCCTGAATAACCATCTGGTGCTGTAGTTTCATAAGCATAGGCGGTTGGTACATGATCTTTAATAGCAAAATAGAGTTTTTGAATGCCTTTGAGTTTATCTTGCTCAGGCGTTTCAACGCTTTCAAGCAAGTTATTATTGAAATACGCTTGAGGGATGACTTGAAGCAATAATGCTTTTTGTTGTTCAGCCATGGCTTCATCAATTTTATCTTTTGTCAGCATATAAATGCCTGCAGAAACAGCGGTACATACAAGCGCAATAAAACCTAATAACAAACCAAAACGGGAGGTGACTTTAAAAATACCCATTATTTTCTCCCTTTTGCAAAGTGTCCCGCTACGCGAGGACGGGTGTAGTAGTCGATAAGTGGCACACAAATATTACTTAATAAAATAGCAAATGCCACGCCGTCAGGGTAGTTTCCAAAGTAACGAATGAGGTAAACCAATAATCCAACCAAAGTACCAAATACAAGCTTGCCGCGAGGTGTAATAGACGCTGTGACAGGGTCAGTCGCAATAAAGAACGCGCCAAACATCATCGCGCCGCTAAAGAGTTGGCTAATCATACTTAAATGATGATGGCCTGACATCGCAGTGATTGTTGCTAAGGTCACAAAGGTCACGAGCATTGAAACAGGAATTTGCCAGTGAATTTTTTTCTTTAAGATTAATACAATCCCACCAAGCATAAAGGCAAGATTAACCTGCCACCAACCTTCAGCAAAGTCAGTCCCGTTTTGTAATAAAATCGGTAATTTTACAAAATCATGGAATACGCTTTCATCGCCTTGATGCAAGTTATAGAAGATTTTTGCGCTGTCTAATGGTGTCGCTTGTGTAATTCCATCAATGGAATGGACGAGTTGACTTAAGCTAAAACCGTCAGTGGTTAAGCCTGTGAAAATTAAAGAAAGCGAATCCGCAAATGTTGGGGGTTCATTTAATAATGAAATCGGTGGCATCCAACTTGTCATTTGTAGTGGGAAAGAAATTAATAGCACCACATAACCTACCATAGCCGGATTAAACGGGTTTTGCCCCAATCCACCATAAACATGCTTACCTAGAATAACAGCGGAAAGCGTACCAATTAAAATCACCCAATAAGGTGCATAAGGCGGAATCGCCATGGCTAAAATTAGGGCAGTAAGCACCACACTAAAATCTGAAATATAGACAAGATTTGGCTTGTTGCGCAATTTGGTCACAATAAACTCAAGCAATAATGCGAAAGAAATAGCCAAAGCGGATTGCACCAAAACACCCATTCCAAAATAATAAATCTGTGTGAGCAGGGCAGGCAGCATGGCTGCAATCACCCATAACATAATACGGGCGGTTAATTTGCCTGAATGAGTATGAGGCGAACTCACCATTTTCTTAAACATAATCTTTTCCTGCGTTATTCTGTTTCTTTGGCAGCTTCAGCGGCCGCTTTTTTTGCTTTAGCTCTTGCTATAGCTGCTGCGATAGCGGCTTTTTTCGGATCAAGTGCGGTTGGATTTTCATCTGTTTTTTCGACCGTACTTTCAGTTTCATTTGACGTAACAGCTTCACCTTGAGCTGCTTTCTTAGCTTTCGCTCTTGCTAGCGCAGCAGCAACAGCGGCTTTCTTCGCATCTTTTTCATCAGTTTGTGACGGTGTTGCATCCGCCACAGTGCTTGTATCAGCTTGTGCTTGTTGTCTAGCAAGACGGCGGGCTTTACGTCGCTCCATGAGTTCATGGTTATCCGGTAAGATTTCCCCTTTATCAGATACGATAGTTTTCGTTTCTTTATTTGCTGCTGAACCCGCTTGTTTTGCTTTCAAGCGTTCTAACGCTGCTTTAACTGGGTCTTCACCTTTTTGTTTTGAAAGTTCTTCACGGCGAGCTTCTGCCGCACGTTGTGAACGTGCTTTACGTTCTTGCTCTTCACGTTCCATACGAGCTTGTTTGGCTTCAAAACGGAGTTTGGCTTCTTCTGCTTTTTTCGCTTTTTCTTTAATTTCCCAAATTTTGGCTTTTTCTTGTCGGAAATATTGGATAAGCGGAATATGACTTGGACAAACATAAGCACACACGCCACATTCAATACAATCTTTTAAGCAATATTCTTCTGATTTTTGGTGATCCTCACTGCGAGCATACCAATAAAGTTGCTGTGGCATTAAATTGACAGGGCAAGCATCAGAACAAGCAGAACAGCGGATACAAGATTGTTCAGGTTCTGGTTCACCATATTCAAAATGATCGGGTGCTAATAAACAGTTAATTAATTTTGTGACGGGGGCATTGAGATCAGAAAGTTGTAATCCCATCATTGGTCCGCCTGCGAAAACAGGGAAGCGATCATCATATTGATAGCCAACTTGCGCCAATAAGTGTTCAACCGGTGTGCCCAAGCGAACCCAGTAGTTGCCTTTCTCTGAAATTTTATCACCAGTTAGCGTAACGACACGCTCAATTAAAGGCTCATCATTAATGACCGCTCTTTTCACTGCAAAAGCTGTACCGACATTATGCATCAATACGCCAATATCGTAAGAACGTCCGCCACTTGGCACTTCCATGCCGGTAAGTAAATAAATCAGTTGTTTGGCTGCACCTGATGGATATTTAGTCGGAATAACGCGCAATTCAATGTCATTTGCACCATGTAGCGATTGTTGAATAGCTTGAATGGCTTCAGGTTTATTATCTTCAACTGCAATTACCACTTTTTCAGGGCGTAAGATATAACGTAAGATACGAATCCCTTCGATCATTTCATCCGTGTAATCACGCATTAAGCGGTCATCACAGGTAATATAAGGTTCGCATTCCGCACCGTTAATAATTAAAAGTTTAACTTTCTTTTCAGCTGATTGGATTTTCGCTGCAGTAGGGAATACCGCACCACCTAAGCCGGCAACGCCAGCTTGATAAATACGATCAATGAGTTGTTCGACAGGTTGTGTGAAAAATTCTTCAAGTGGAAATTGCTCACGCCATTTATCTAAACCATCCGCTTGAATATGAATCATATCCTCGGTTAAACCAGAAGGATGGGGCGCAACATGTTTCCCGATAAATTTTACGGTACCAGAAGTTGGGGCGTGAACAGGCAAGGTTCTTAAGCCATCACCTTGTGTTAAAGGTTGGCCTTTAAGCACATAATCGCCTTCTTTAACTAATACATTTCCTGCAGTGCCTGCGTGTTGTTTAATTGGCACATAAAAATCATGAGCAAGCTTTGATTGCTGAATAGGGGATTGGTTTGATTGAGATTTCATTTCAGGTGGATGAATCCCGCCTTTAAAATCCCAAATTTTGCCGGATTTAAATCTTGTTAATACATCAGCCATGTGATTCCGACTCCCCAACCACTAATTTTTTCTCGATTTCTGTGGTATTTACAACCGGAATGACTAATGTAGGATCAAATTTCCAGTTCCAATTATCAATATCTTTTTTCACTTTAATCATGGAAATACAATCTGTCGGACAAGGTGCCACGCAAAGTTCACAGCCCGTACAGAGATCAGGAATAATAGTATGCATAGCTTTGTTTGTACCAATAATGGCATCAACAGGGCAGGCTTGAATGCATTTGGTACAGCCAATACACATATTTTCATCAATAAAGGCAACCATTTCTTCAGGTTCAGCGACATCATCCATTGTAGGGACATCAACGCCCATGATTTCGGCAATTTTTACGACTGTTGGACGACCACCTGGCACGCATTTTGTGATAACGTCACCATTAGCAATCGCTTCAGCATAAGGCTTACAGCCAGGATAGCCGCATTGCCCACATTGGCTTTGCGGTAAGATGGCATCAATCTTTTCAACGATAGGATCAGCTTCAACTTTTAATTTAATCGAAGCAAAGCCTAAAATCGCACCAAAAATTAAAGCGAGAATGGTTACTGAAATTAAGATAAACATTATTTTTTAGTGTTATTCCAAAATAAGCCGAGAAAAATCACTGTTACAGTAATAAACATCAAGAGATAAATCATTTTACTAACCCGGCGAAGCCCATAAAGGCGAGAGACATCAAACCGGCCGTAATTAATGCGATAGACGAGCCACGAAACGTAATAGGGACATCTGCTGCAACAAGGCGTTCACGCAATGCGGCAAATAAAACTAAAACCAGCGCAAAACCTAAAGAGGCGCCAAAACCATAAATGACAGATTCGGTTAAATTGTGTGCCAAATTGACGTTTAATAATGCCACACCGAGTATCGCACAGTTTGTGGTAATCAGTGGTAAGAAAATCCCTAGTAAGCGATAAAGTGATGGGCTCGTTTTATTGATTACCATTTCGGTAAATTGAACCACGACGGCAATCACTAAAATGAACACTAATGTGCGCAAAAAGGTGGCATTTAGTGGCATTAAAATATAATT
>OGTZ01000482.1_pt1 | contig 12037 bp, 10 predicted proteins | sample 1573651 | NCBI WGS metagenome assembly OGTZ01 (sample SAMEA2582160, study PRJEB24529) | metagenome | biome: Human gut stool | place: China | collected 2011 | reverse complement strand
TGCCAGTATGTAAGTGCAAATATAAGCATCATTACATAGCCGATGATGGTTAATGGAATACCTGTAGTCATAAATGTTTTTACGTCGAATGTATCTGTACCGTAAGCCACCATGCCTTGTGGTGAGTTCACCGGTAGTACTAGACCGAAGCAAACTGCATATTGCATAAGCATTGTTACACCGAGTGGATTAAGACCTTCTGCGGAATGGCCCATAACGATGGATATAACGATAGGAATCATGGCAGAGGAGAGGGCTGTGGCTGAAGCAAATCCAAGGTGGATTAAAATCAGGAAGGCAGCCATAATAGCGATTAAAAGGAATACGCTTGCTGTTTCAAGGGAAAAGGCATTTACAAATACTTGAGCGAGCCAGGTGGCCGCTTTCGTTTTAAGTAATACAGAACCAAGACCGATACCAGCTCCAAACATGACAATCGATCCCCAGTCGATATTTGGCTGTGCAAACTTCCAGTCCATAATGCCAATTTTAGGGAAGAAGAATAAGGCAATTGCTATAATTGTAGTTGTTGTAGTATCGATGGTATGTAATTTACCTCCCGTCGCCCACAATGCTAATAAACCAATAGAGATGCATAATAGTTTCTTTTCATCGAATGTCATTGGACCGATTTCTTTACGCATTTTAGCGAGTTGTACATCACCGCCAACGAGTTCTTTAAACTCAGGTTTAATTAAAGCTTGAGTTACAAAGTAGGTAATGATAGCCATAATTATGGAGAACGGTGCAGCTGCTGTGAGCCAATCAATCCAGCTTACAGATGTGTTCATCTGTGTTTGCATAAACCCAACAGCTACGAGGTTTTGGGCTGCTGCTGTTTGAATCATAATATTCCAAAAGGTATCTACCTGTACAGCGCCTACCATGAGGAGAGCTGCTACGCGACTTTTACGTTCAATACCTAAGTTTTCAACGATACCGATAATAATTGGAGCAAGACAAGCGATACGAGCTGTTGCACTCGGTACAAAGAAGGCTAGAATAAGACCTGTAATAATAACACCTAAATAGATGCGGCTTACCTTTGTGCCTACACTAGATAATACGAGCATGGCAATGCGACGATCTAGTCCCGTTTTACGCATGGCTACGGAAATAAACATAGCGGCACCTACGAGAATCATCGCAGGAGAAGAATAACCTGAAATAATTAGTTTTAAGGCATTAGCTGTGCCCATAGCTTTTGCTGGCGCCTCTGGATTTGGAGAAAAGCCTAGTAATAAGGCTGTGAGCGCCGTAATCATGGTCGCACTTACCGGATAGGATACAGCCGATGTCATCCATAAGATGATGGCAAAGGCGAGGACACCAATCATGCGATGGCCACCAGTGGATAATGTTTCAGGCATTGGTAATAATAAAATGACGCCTAAAACAATAAATGCGAGAATAAGTCCGATATTTTGTGCTGTCGTACGACCCTTCGGAGGAGCCGCAGCTTGTTGTGTTGTGTTAGTACTACTTACTGTACTCATAATAAACACTCCTTTCTGTAGCTATTATTATACAGTATTTCATAAATAAGTATGTGATAATATATAAGAATATTGTATACATAAAGGGGGATAGGTGTCAGTAAGTATAACTATATACAGAAATTCTAATGTCTGTTATACTATAAGAGTTGTGATAACAAATTTATTGTTGAAAGTTCAATATTATTGTTGACTTTCACCATTCGATTTGTTATTATAATTAAGTAATTTATGAAGCAGAGGCCATCCGCCACTCACCTAATACCGAGAAGTATGAGGTTAATATAGAGAACTCTATTCGGATGGTGTTTGCCGTCCGTTTTTTTTATTCTCTTGGAGGTGAACGCTATTAGCAAGGATACACCACGCATTAATGAAGAGATTCGTGCTCGTGAACTTCGTGTCGTAGGTCCTGAAAACGAACAAATCGGCATTATGTCTGGCCGTGAGGCGTTGGCATTGGCTGAAGAAAAGCATCTTGATCTTGTGGAAATTGCACCTAACGCTAAACCACCAGTAGCTCGCATTATGAACTACGGTAAATATCGTTACGAACAACAAAAACGCGAGAAAGAAGCGAAGAAGAAACAAAAAATCGTAACTTTAAAAGAAGTTAAGTTACGTCCACATATTGAAGACCATGACTTTTACGTAAAAATGAAAAACGCATCCAAATTCTTGGGTGAAGGTAACAAAGTAAAAGTAACCATCATGTTCCGCGGTCGTGAACTTTCACATCCAGAACTAGGCATGGCAGTATTGACACGTTTCGCTGAAGAACTCAAAGAAACAGCGTCTATTGAAAAAGCAGCTAAATTAGAAGGTCGTAACATGACCATGATTTTAGTAAGTAAATAATGTTTTGGGAGGATTATAATTATGCCAAAAATTAAAACTCGTCGCGCAGCGGCTAAACGTTTCGCAGTAACTGGTACTGGTGAATTCAAGCGTGCAAAAGCTTTCAAAAGCCACATTCTTGAGAAAAAATCTCCAGCTCGTAAACGTAATTTACGTAAAGCTACATTGGTTGCAAAAGCTGACCACAAACGCGTAGCTAAATGCTTACCATACGCTTAATCGTTAACTATTAGATCGATACATCGTAATTTAGGAGGAATATACAATGGCAAGAGTGAAAAAAGGCGTTACAGCTCATGCACGTCATAAAAAGATTTTAAAATTAGCTAAAGGTTACCGCGGTACACGTTCCCGTTTGTTCAAAAAAGCTAACGAAACAGTAATGAAAGCGTTGTACTACGCTCGTCGTGACCGTCGTGCGAAAAAACGCGAATTCCGTCAATTGTGGATCGCTCGTATCAACGCAGCGGCTCGCATCAATGGCACAACTTATAGCCGTTTCATCGCTGGTTTAACTAAAGCAGGCGTTGAAGTTAACCGTAAAATGTTGGCTGACTTGGCAGTTAACGATGCAGCAGCATTCGCTAAACTTGTTGAAGTAGCTAAAAACGCTTAATAGCATAACAATACAGACTAAGGACTCTCGTTGGAGAGTCCTTTTTTGTATGGTGAAAGTATGATATATTGAAAATACATATTGTGTTGTGTAAAAAAGGGTGCATAGAGGAGGCGTAGGCAATGGAACAGTTATCTTATCTGTTGATACCCTTAGGACTTTGTTTGTTCTATTTAGGTATTAAAAATACGATTCGTTTTGGTAGAGCCAAGATGCTCTATGAAATGCCTTATGAAAATAAAGAAGGAACCTTTACTTTAGAGCGAGCCGGTATGTATGGCCTATGGCTTAGTGGAAAAATGTTTACAAAGGCGCCTATTGGTGAATTTGGGTTTAATATAGTTGATGAAAAGACGGGAAGATCGATTCCTTTAACTTTATCTATTATGCGTGCACGGGTTAATGGTATTACTCATTCAAGAATGGAACTATATACCTTTGATGCGGTACCAGGCACCTATAGACTGTCTATTACAGAGGATCCATTTGTATTAGATGCAGTTATGAAAAAAGTAGGGGATAAGGTGATTAAAGGAGATATTAATTATAACCAATTCACTATACAAATCTATACACATACATCCTTTGTTTTAATGTTTATATCAATTTGGATGATTGTACTTGGGCTTATTATCGCAGTATTAGGAGGCATTCTGCCCAATATTTAATGTGAAAGACTAGATAGTCTTGTTATTTTATATAGTGAATAAATTATCAGAAAAGTGAAATATAAAAAGAGGAGTTTTATCATAGCTTGTAGAACTAACACAGTAATGAACCTATTTAAGGTGTTTGTTAAAAGGAGACAGTATTATGGGAATCTTTAAAAAGCTATGTATGACCTCTATGTTGGGTGTTATGTTGGCAGTACCTACCTATGCAACCGTTGTTACAGGTAGCCAATCCGATGTAAACATGGAATTAAAATATCCATTGGTATATACCAATAATATGTTTGCACAAAAAGCGATTAATACAGATATTGCTAACTATGTTTTATATGCTAAATCAATCTATTACGATCAACATGCGTACCAAGTAAAACAAAATTATAAAGTTACCTATGAAGATGCTCAAGTAGTATCTATTTTGTTAACTACCTATCATTATCACGCTGGTAGTGCACATGGTATGTATAACACTAAAGGCTTAGTATATAACAAGATTACGGGCCAACGAATTCCACTATATAACTATGTAAAAATTGCTAATCCGCAACAAATAGAGAGAGGCATTAATTCTGGTATATTGCGCTTCTATAGTGAAGGTCATAAAAAAGCAGACCTACTACCTAACTGGAATGTAGAATATGTTTCTGATAACTACTACTTGAAAGGTAAAGGCGTTATAGGCCTTGTATATCAACCATATGAATTGGGACCATACTCTTATGGGAATACATTCGTTGAATTCTCACCAAAATCTATTGAATACTTTAACAGAATGAACTCCTGATAAAAGTATGTTGCCATATTGATCCTAACTGTATTTTGATGAATTAAATAGTATTCTTATAATATATGACAAAAGCCTATAGTACATTTTTAGTACTATAGGCTTTTAGTATACTTACCAAATTATCTTCTATATCCGCCGCATCCTCTAGCATTAGAGTTTTGACCACAATAGCTTTGGCTAGTATTGTTACAAGCAGTGTTGTTATTACAGTTGTATTGTGTGTTTGTATTACAAGTGTATTGAGTATCTGCATTACAATTATATTGAGCATTGGTATTGCAATTTGTTTGTGATCCATTACATACATAATCATAAGCAAATCCAGTAGATACAGCAGCAGTCACGGTTAACAATGTCATGACAATTATACGTTTTGTAAATTTCATAGATATCATCTCCTTGTTCCTATACATATATTATACTACTATGAGTCAAACAAAATATGATATTCTATATATATAATATTGGAGAGACATTATGTGAAAGGATGAGAGTTTATGATGAAACGTGCGTTAATGGCTGCACTATGTTTTAGTTTTGTGACATTAGGTAGCCAAGCAATTGATATTAATATACCAGGTGCAGATCCTACAATTTCAAAGGATGCCTATCAAAACTATCGGAAGGTAGATACGACCGCGAAGAAAATGGAAGCCGATGTGGGCGATAAGGTGAGGGCTAAATATGCAACTAATATGCCTAAAAAATGGACGATAGATGAGTTAGTATATTTAACGCAAGAATTAAATCATTCAGTTAACTTCTCATCTTCTGTTTTTATTCTTAAAGATAATGGAGCTAATCTAAAATTTACTCTTCCTGAGGGGACTCAGTTTGGTAAAACCATTAAGGGAGACCCATTAACTACAGAGATCAAGCACGGAAACTTTCTTTTGATTGATGGAAATCTAAATTATAACATTCGCAAAGAAAATCAAAGCACACCTACAGGTAATTCATTTTCCTATCCGACTGTTAAAAATGCAACATGGGAGATTAGCCCCACAAAAACTGGTTCATTAGAGGGAGCTATTAATTTTAAAGTTAAGGCAGAGCCTTCAGTTTCGTATCGGATTGCTTTTGATTTGACTAAAAAGAAAGAAGTGGAGCTGTTGAAAACACATGAACAAGAATATGTATATAAACAGCTCATGTCTCCTTTGGTTAATTATGTGTTGCCGTCTATTGAGCTAGCTAAGCAATTACTTTCAAAAACTAAACCTATCACAATTAATGGATTTACATTCCAAACGTTGAAATCTAGTGATTTAACGTATAACGGTCCTGATAATGATGCTATTTACATTTATGATGGTAAAAGCTATCGTGAAGGCATTATGGTACGAGAATTAAAGCCCAAAGAATTAGCTAAACCACATACAATAAATGCTAAATTGATACAATACTTTGCTATGTATAAGCCTTACTCTGAGTATAGACCGATTCAATATGCAACTGTTTGGAATGATGCTACCCCGGCTATTTATATGGAAGTAGAACGATCCACATCAAAAATGTATATTCAATCATTATATGATGATAAGTACTTGTATACGCACTTTATCATGGCAGATTTAGATTATAAAGTACCGTCAAAAGACTTGCGTGATGTGGTCCAATACGTAGATAATGCAAATGATAAAGACAAATACTCAAAAAGTTTAGCAGGTATGTCAGCTGTACCAAAAGGTGTATTTGATATGACTTTATTTCCCAAAAAGCAGTAAATAATTATGAAACGCAATGACCTCATTAAATATGTACAACAAGAATACATCTGTGATATTGATTATCCATGGGAAAAATACCCTGACTATGTGATAATCCGATGTAGAGATAATCAAAAATGGTTTGCAGGTATCTTTACTATTAAAGGCTATCAAGTAGGTTTAGATACAAATGAATCTATGGATGTGGTTAACCTAAAATGTGAACCTGATTTAATTCCTACCCTAATTCGTGAAAGCGGAATTTACCCTGCATATCATATGAATAAACAACACTGGATCTCGGTGGATATAGAAAGATATGAAGATATAGAGAAACTTAAAATGCTAGTGGATATGAGCTATCAGTTGGTGGGGAAGAAGTAACTCGTTAATGTATGTAGATTAAATTTGTTTTAAATATAAGAGAGCCAGTAGTGCTATAGAAATAGCACTACTGGCTCTCTGTTTTGTTATTTATCTAGCTTGAGATTAAGTTTATCTATATTCGAATTTGTTTTATCTGCCGCTAGTGGTTGTTCTGATAGAACAACTTGAGGTTCGTTGTAAGTATAGCTTAATTGATGATTATATGCTAGTTTAAAATAGTTAGATAGCTCTTTATTTGTACAGTAAATATAACAGCCCTTTTGGCCTCGTGTCATTAATGTTCGGTAGGTATTTTTCACAATCTCATTAGCAATACGTTGTGCTTCTTCAGGATTTTCCTTTAAAAGTTTTTTGATACCTTTGATAGATTGATCTGTTTTAGCACGTTTATTAATATCTACGATGAGTTTGCCATTTTTATAACGTAAATCATCACCAATAATCACACCTACGTATTCAAATTCAAGGCCTTGAGTAGTATGAATACATCCTGCTTCATTGATAGAATCAGGATCGATAGCATATGTATCAGAGTTACCTAGATTCCAACTGATTCCAAAATTATGTTCTGGTATTTGGATATCTTTTATAAGCGATGTCATTCGACCCTCTTTAGGCCAGTCCCAACAATAACCTGCTAGAACTCGAGATTTATTGTTTATTTCATTTTTGGCTTTTATAGCATCATACATTTCATGAGGGTTATCAAAGATTTTAAAATCATAATCTCCTTCAAATCCGTCGTAGTTAGCTGTTTCTGCAATTTGTAGTACATTATCAATCCATGCTAAATAGCCATCTGAGCCATTACAACGGAATTGAGATTCTAGGACACCTTCATATATTAGTGAATTTTGCTCTTGTGCAAAGTTTCTGATTTTATCAATTGTACCAGCATCATTAAAGGTAACACGTTGGTTTCTATCGATAAAGAATACACTAAAAATAGAGGCATTAATGATTTCTTTGATTTGATCTTCACCTTGGTTTTGGAACATACCAGATTTTTTACGTAATCGATGGGCCTCGTCTACAATTGCAATTTGAAGTTCGTTCTTTTTCCTTGTATGGAAAGTACCACTACTTTGAAATAGTGCTTTAATTTCAGATTTTTTATAACCTTGTTGTAGCATGGCACTATATACATTTCGTGGAGCAGCATTTGAAGTAATATACTGTGCCATATAACCATTATGGATACATTCAGCTAATAAGTTGATTGCAACTACACTTTTACCAGTACCAGGGCCACCACGAACTATATATACTGTTTTTTGATTATTTTTAATAGCATCAAGTGCCGCTTTTTTTATTTGTTCAAACTCAACCTTTTGGTCATCAATAAGAACAAACTCCTTATTGCCTTTTAGCATATTTAAAATAGAATCTTGAAGTGATTTTGATGGTCTCAACTTACCATGTTCAATGGACTCCATGATATTTGTAGTATCAGGCTTTGGAATATAGGTTTTGATAAAGTTACGTAAGCTATCCATTTGGCCTAGTGTGAACATCGGAGAGATATTTAAGATATCATTATAGATAGGATCACGGAGCTCAGGGGAGATACTTTCATCAAAATTATGTAAAAAAGCACATGGGTGTAACTTAATAGGTCGATTCTGCACATCCTCATTGAAGTTTTCAATAAGACTACAATAGGACCAAGCTTGATAAGAAGGGTGGGTTACTTCACGAATTCCACCGCCAAGGTAGGTTGATACAATATTATCTTTATCTGTTACCTTGAAAGCTTCGCCCCATTGTTTAAGCTCAACAATAACTACATGTTCTTTATCTTGTTGATCTAATCCTGTAATAATAAAGTCCACTCGTTTTTGAGTATTTGGAACAATATATTCGATGGCAACACCAGCTAAGTCCGGTATAGCAAAATCACGCATAACATTAGCCATATAAGATAAAGAAGTTTGCCATGAATGAATTTCAGATTCGCCAACACGACGATATTTTTCTGTTAACGTTTGATGTAACTTTTTTACCAAGACACCTTGCTCAAAATCTTGGATAAAAGATTGCTTTGTGGAAGAGTAGATAATCATATATTTATCCCAATTAAAAATGAAGGAAAATTCATGAAATTTGTTGAATAATATTATTATAACATTAGAGGTAGGTGAAATTGAAACTCTAGGATTGTTTAATAAATAATCTTGCCTGGTATTTTTCTTTGAGTTTATATGTGAGAGTAGTAGTATTTTTTAGTAAGGGACAAAATTCATAATTTTATGTAGTAAGAAATATCTGTAAGACTTAAATTTAAATATTAATTGACATTATGTGGGAGGTCTTTTTATGAATGATGTTTTAAGCATTATTAACTCCATTTCAACAGCTTTACCTGATAGTACTACTGTTGCGGCAGCATTTGGGGGAAAAAAACTATATGATGATTTTGCAAGTCCCACTATTAAAGAAGCAGGAGTCTTAGGGGCAAAAATTTTTAAGGCCTTAACTTTTAGTGCTGATTTATGGTCTCAAAAAAGAATTGATAAATTAACTACTTTGCAAGATGAGGTGGCAGAAAACTTAAAAGATTTTCCAGAAGATAGAATTGTTGATGTAGCACCAGACTATATTGTTGGTCCTGCTATTAATGCTTATATGTATTCCATGAGTAATCAAGAGTTAAAATCTATGTACTCTAAACTTATTTCTAAATCACTATTAAAAGAAAATACTACTATTATTCATCCTGCAATGACCTATATTATTCAAAATCTAATGCCGACGGAAGCACTATTATTAAAATATTTATATTTAACAAAGAAGGTATCTATACCTTTAATGAAAACGACATGGAGAGTAAAAGAAGAAGCACAAGGATATATTACTTCACTAAAAGATATATATATTCAACCCCATCAAAGTGAAATAAAAGAAGACAATAGTGAGATAGAATTTAGTGATTTCATGAAAGGTTCTCCAGCGACAATTTCTAATCTTGTTCGCTTGGGGATTTTAGAGATTAGTTATATAGAATTTTTAACTGATAATAAGCATTATGAGCGTATAGAGCAGTTACCCGAATATGTGTCTGATAAAGAGTATTGTGAAAGTAAAAATTTAATATTTGCACCTGAAAAAGGTGTTGCGAAAATTACAGCTTTAGGATTAGATTTTATGAAAGTTTGTATTGAATAGTGTAGGCATTTCTTATATTTTTTATAAAATTAATTAACGATAAAGTGTTCGTTATTCTTAAATGATACTATTGGAAGAAACATTTGATACACCTAACTTTATAAAGGTACATAAGTACTAAAATCAGTTTAAATGATAACTATTTAGTGAATACCTCAATATCAGAACAGTTTGTTAGGTAAGATATAAATTATAGGTTATCCATAAAAGTCTATTTTAGAGATGCTAATAAAATTGCCGATAGAAACACTTTTAAAATTTGTTGCGTAATTATATATTTTTTTGTAAAAGGATAATAAGTATGCTAAATGATAAGATTGTAAATAAAGAATTTAAAGTGTCTGATGCTACATTAGAAATAGAACGTGAGATTAACGAATTAATTTCTGAATTACTTAAATTATTATCATTGTATAAGCCAGAAGTAATATTAAAAAAATTTAGTGAAGAAGAAATCGGTAGATTATTTAGAAATAAAATACAGGGAATTTGGGATTCAAATGAATTACACCGATATACTGAGTATATACAAAGCCTATTGGTGTCAACTTCATTGAAATTTGAAAATTTAGAGTTAGAAGAAGATAGCTTTAAAAATCTAAAAAATCATCTTGATCGAATTTTTGAATTAACTGATACGTATTGGTTTACATTTAAGACAAGTGATAGCCATCTAGAAAAGGATTCAACTCTTTCTTTAGATATTATTGAAGCACAATTTATGTATCATGTTAGAGGTGATAGATATCCTGTGTTAGATAAGGAATATTTGCAATTATTATTAGAGGCACATGAAGATATGTTTAAAGAGCTATTTCAGATGTCAGTTGAATCAATTATTAGTGGATTTGAAGCCTTAAAAAAATCACTATATGATGATTTTAACCGTATTCCTATCGAAATGCTTAAGGAGTGGAAACGATTTAAAGATTTAAGTAAAAAGAAACAATTGGAATATTTTGAAAAAAAAGATTCAAATGAGGAGATTATTCGTATTAGTGAGTTATTAGGTGGTTTTAAAAGATTTGAGGTTAAATCAACAACTAATTGGACAGATTTATTTGTAAATTCTTTAGCTTTTAATTTGTCTGAAGATAATAAATTTGCTAATCATACTCGTTATAAATATTGGCCTATAGTTGACCTACCAATTAAACAGAGACCTTTTATTATTTTAAATGATATAGTATATTGTTTCGATTATTATTCATTTGTAGATAATTTTTATAGAGCCTTACAAAAAATGGTGAAAAGAATTAAACCTGAATACAAATGGTCAGATGTACAAATGTATGCTAGTGAATCTGCTATAGTTAAAGTCTTTAAAGAAATTTTACCTGCTTGTAGTATATATCAATCTAATTATTATAGATCTACCGATTGTAATGATTATGTCGAAAATGATGTATTAATTCTTTATAATGATATTGGCTTTATAATAGAGGTTAAAGCAGGGAGTTTTGTTTACGCGGCTCCATTTGAAGAATTTTCACAACATATAGAGTCTTACAAAAGTTTACTAGAAAAGGCATCTAAACAAGCATCGAGAATGCAAAATTATATAGGTGAATTACCTTGTAGGAATATAAAGGTAACAAATAGCGATCATAGTAATGTGATTGACATTAATCTTAGTAGGATTAAAAAACTGTATAAAATAGCTGTAACAGTAGAGCAAATGACTACTATGACTGCTAAAAGTGATAAAGTAGCTTTTTTACAAAATATGAAAGATATATGGTGTATTTCAATAGTAGACCTATTAACAATAAAACATATAATTAAATCACCATGTGTATTTTTAGATTTTATCCAAAATAGATTTATTGCATTAAAAAATGATTCTTTATATTTTAATGATGAATTAGATCATCTTGAAGCTTATATGATGAATTCAAACTATAATAAAAGATTATTGTTAAATGGTGGAAAAACCAAAGTTATGGCTATTAACGGACATAAAAATATTGATCAATATATGATGTTTTTAAATGAAAATTTTCCACAAAAGATAGATAAGGGGTTTAATTTTCCTAATATTTATAGAGAAATATTAAATGTTGAGACTGGAATTGTAAGTGATAATAAACTTTGTGTTTTACGCTATATATTATCTTTTTCTAGAGAACATAGAAATTTATTAGGAAGAGCCTATATGTATATTAAAAGAGAGAATTTATGGAATAAACTTTGTTATATTGAGGGGTTAAATTTAAAAGTTATCTTACAAATGAATGGAAATGTCAATTTAGTAGGATTTGAAAATCGTTGGGGCTTTAATAATAATAGAATTTTAGAAATTGAATGTGATAAATTAGGTAATATAGTAGATTATAATTGTTATTCAT
>OGTZ01000467.1_pt1 | contig 12562 bp, 17 predicted proteins | sample 1573651 | NCBI WGS metagenome assembly OGTZ01 (sample SAMEA2582160, study PRJEB24529) | metagenome | biome: Human gut stool | place: China | collected 2011 | reverse complement strand
TGTAAGAAGTTCGTAAGCTCCAGCATAAGCATTTCCTGGACACTTCCCAGGTTCACACCATTCTGCAGCCTGACTCTGGCCGTCACGGCAATTGCTTTTTCTCTGGCGGAAACAACAGAGACATCGGCACCGATCGGGCGGAGCTCTTCGATATGGTTCTTTACCTGCTCGATCAGTTCCGGCGTTGCTGCCGATCTCTCTGCATCAGCAATCACCACTTTTACAGTACCGGGCCCCAGGGCCAGAGGATATATCTTAGCAGCACCTACCCCGGCACATTCTATCGTCCAGTTATAGTAATCATAGATATTTCCACTGGTAGATGGCTTCTGAACTTTGAAAAGGAACCGTTCCCGGAGTGCTTCCGTTGATTCCTCTTCCGAACCTTCTTTGAGTACTTCTGTCAATTCCGCATGGGTCAGTCCCTGAATGTAATTGATCGGGATCAGGGCCCCAAGGTTTCGGTTTCCGGCAGTTCCAGGTGTTTCACACTCCAGTTGGTAGATTTTATCACCGATTTTTTCTACCACCGTGTAATTCAATGTGCCAAGGGAAAAACGTTCCCCTAAAGCGATTTCCATATTAAACTCGCCCTTTAATGAAGCCTTAGTTGCCGGATAAGGCACAACTCCCCATTCCTTGCAGCGCTTTACCAAATATTCCCGGATTGCTGTATCTGCGAATATCTGTTCCAGCGCCCAGCCCAGTTCAATATAGGTGTTCTGTATCTCCGCAGCAGCCGGTGCCATGGCATCATATAAAATAGATCCCTCTCTTTTATCCACCCCAGCCGGCGCCCGCTCCATCATTCGTTTTAAAATGACCTCATAACTGATATCCCCGTACATCAGATTTCTACCTCCGTTCCGGCTTCCATGACACCGAATTTCGTATGAACGCAAAAAGAGACATGCAGCCTACTTCCGGACACGGAAAAAGAAAAAGCATCAACGCTTACGATTCTGTCGTCCTGCGTCAATGCTTCCCGTATCCTCTTTTTTAACTTCGATTTCACAACACCCGGAGACTTACCGAACAATTCATTCAGTTCCACGCCATAATTCCAGCTGTAAATCAGCCAGTCAAACCGCTCCGTATGAAGGATACAAAAAACGGACTGTTTTACCGCTTCCAGTCCGTCTGTCTTTCCCGAAACCCCTTTTACTTCCAGCCCCTCCGTATTTGCGGAAATACCCGCTGCGTCCGCCCCCTCCGTCCAGCCAGAAGCGCCTGCCGTAACCAGCCTGTAGGTTTTAGAAGGAATCTGGCGGATTTCAAAGTCCTGCTTTAAAATGTTTCCAGTCTCAGGCAGCATGTCAGCCTCCTTCCTGCCAGCGGTCCACCACCAGGTACTGCTGGCCGCCCCACTTCTGAATTAACAGCACCTGCTCTCCCGCCTTCAATGCATTTTTAACAGTGGCATTTACAGTTCCAATTTCTGGTATACTCATTTCCTCAGTATGGTCTGTCAGACCCTGCGGAAGGATCAGTTGATATGGCTGCAAAAATGTTTTGGGGCCTATCTGGATCTCCAGAGGCGCCGATTTCGCCACTGTCCCGAAAACTACATCACAGGGATTTCCCGCTTCTATGGCCTGAAGTACTATTTTTCTGATATTTCCAATCCATTCAGCATCAGCCATTGATTCCAGCTCCTTTCAGTTTTAAATCCATGGTGTGCACACCTTCATCAATCTTGTGGGTGACAGATTCAATCAGCAGATAGTTTTTTAACTGCATATCCTTAATATCCAGAAATACCGGAATCAGACAGCCGGCACGCACCCGGACATCTCCGAAGGCATCTTTGATGGTCAGGCTCTTTGATGGCTGGTTGTAAAGCTTTAAGTAATTCTCCACTACAGTCTGGCCATCAACGCCTTTATCTATGGATTCATTCATCTGGAGTACGCCCCACTTATTAATGGTTTCTGTGTCCTTCACCATGTAGGTCTCACGCTTCTTTGTATTGCTGTTGTCGTAATACAGCCTGATCTGATTATAGGTATTGCTGTCTATACTGATTTTGTAGTCATAGTCCTGAGCTGTTTCGCCATTAATCACGATGTCCAGCTTCATATCTTCTACATTTTCCAGTGTCAGCTTTCCCACATCATCATAGAGAACATAGATTTTTCCGGTATAGATCATGGTTAAATCCAGGGCGTTTAAGATAATGTCAAAAAGTGTGCTGTCTTTTTCATTTCTGGAAAGCAGATATCCCGTATCGGCAAGCGTGCCAGTTTGAAGGTTAAAATCCCTGGCGATCATCTGGATCACTTCACCGACTGTCAATTTGTCATAATTGTAACTATCCTTATTTTTCAGATACCGGAGCTGGTCATATGCCGTCACTTTCATGATGCCGTCACTGTTCCAGCTTCTTTCAAAGATGAACCCGAAGAATACAGGCTTACCAGATACGTCCAGTCGCAGGGCATTCCCTTCCTCAATCTTTAATGTACTGTCCGGAATGATTGTAAAGGAGCATTTCCCTGGCTGCCCTTTCCGTTCAGTCTCCCATGTGATGCTTCCCTGTACTACAGGCTCATACACGGTCTGGCCATTCTGAATGTATAAATGTACTTCCATCTGCGCTGCCTCCTATGCCGGCATTGTGAGAACCCACCCGGGCTGGATCAGGTTCGGATTGCTGATTTTGTCACGGTTGAGATTGTAAATTTCCTGCCAGCGGCTGCCATTCCCCAGCTTCTTTTTTGCAATGTTCCAGAGGCAGTCCCCTTTCTGCACAGTATAAGTCTCTGCAGCCGGCGGCGATCCCTCCCGCTCCGGCTCCGGCTCCTCGGCCGCCGGTACAGGCTGGTCTTCCACAATCACAAAATTCATGATTTTTGTCCCGTAGCTTTTATACTCCTTCATGGTCAGTGATACAACCAGGTCTAATCCCTCTTTCACATCGTCCGATATTTTATAATCCTCGAGGGTTACATCAATATTGGTGTCAAAGAAATCATTTCTGCCGGGGCCGTCCCGGATTACAATAAATTCAAACGAGTCCCCGCTCTCCTTCAGATCGTGAAGATGGTCAAGAAAGTCCTCTGCATCGTCAATACTTCCATCCCATACAGCACTCGGATAATTCATCTGCGGTATGACTACATCAATTGTGATTTCAGCAAGACCCGACGGCCGGATCAGATTAATTTCCTCCCCATTAATCAGGGTAGTACTTTTATTCTGACCCGGGTATTTGATCGGTATCTTTTGTGGTGGAAGCGGCAGTAACATATCATCAATATATACTTCGTATGCCATTAAATATGTCCCCCTTCCGCAGATGCACTGAGAAACTCGCTGGTAAAAGTGGAAAGAAAACTTCCCATATCATCAAAATCTGCTTTCTTTGTAAGTGTGTTGCTATTTTTAACGTCTACCTTCAGTTCGGCCAGGGTGAAACGGTTTATAATCTCCTGTTCCGCAGCATCACGCATATATTTTAAATCTTCGTCCATAACATCCATGGCATCAGCTATTTTCGCAGTGTTGCCCGCTGTGCTTCCTGTGTTTAAGGCTGTTTGTGCTGCGGACTCTGATTCGATATTGAATGCGGTACCTCCGCTCATAATATCCTTTAACGCCGCTTCACCCGCAGCCCCTTTGTCATACCACTTACTTGCATTATCCGAATAATCAATATATGACATCGATCCAACAATCTCTTTCCAGCCCGACGCGTCTTTTGCTTCTTGTGCCGCCGATTTTATCTGGTTTTGGAAATTGTCAAGGCCCGCTGTGATACTCACCTGTACACCAGGTATCTTATTGATTACATCCTCAATTGCATGAGCCATATTGACAATGTAGCCGATTACTGTAGATGCTAAATCATAAAATAATATTTTTACTGATGCTACCGGATCATTCCAGACATTATAAAAAAAGTTGATGAAAGCAGCTATTCCATTCCATGTCGGGACAATAAACGTATTAACAATATGTGCTGCAAGCGTTCCAAATATTGCCGCCACTACACCGGTAGCACTTATAGACGTGCCTTTAAATTTGTTGATTGCCCCGATAACAATATAGATAGCAGCAACAAACAGCAGGATAGCTCCTACTATCCACGTGATAGGACAAGCAAGCAATGCAGCATTCAGACCATATTGACCAGCCGTGGCCGCAAAAGTCGTACCCGTTGACAAAGCTAATGCAGCACCTTTAATACCTTCAGCCACCGCAGAGGCTCCTGTTATAATTGTGCCAATCCCTGTTGCCACATTATAAGCTATCACCGCAGATGTTACGCCTCCAATAATTGGAGCGATCCACGACCAGTTATCTTGAATGACTCCAGCCGCATTACCCGCAAAATCTATAATATATCCAAATCCCGTTATTAGCAGATTAAGCCCCCCAGCCACCCCCATTATAACACTTTCAGCTCGTGGCATATTTGTATTTACTGCTGTAAAAAAGCTCATAACTGCGGGATATAATTTTCCTCCAACAACTTCTTTAATGTCTCCCCATGTGTTTGCCATCTGCTGTATTTGGCCTTGCGGAGTGGCCGCCATGATCGAATTCATTTCGCTTACATTATTGGTAATAACCTCGGCCAGCGTGGCAGCGCGTTCCTGTTCGTTTCCATATTTTAATGCTTTTTCCTGAGCTGCATCAAATGTAACACCCACTCTGGTAAGTGCTCCAACCTGCCCCTGCATAACTTTTCCCATCATATTACCGATATTGACCATATCCTGGGAACTTACATTTACGCCATTTTGTTGCACTGCCAGATTATTCATTGCAGGTATCAAAGTGCTTAAAGCGGTATCTGTAGTTAAAAAAGTAGATAACTGCTGTGCACCGGATAACTGTACCTCATCACCAACAACACCCAATTGTTGCTGTGCAGATGTCAAGTCTTTAATGCTCTGTATCATTTCAGGAGTAGCCCCCATACGCTGCCGCATAACTGCCCCTAATTTTGTTTCGACTTCTGTCTGGACATTTTGTAATGATGTAGTATCACCGACAAAATTGACGGCCATTTTTATGCCTTGAACTCCTAAATACATGCCAACAAACTGCTTTATTTTGCTTCCGAGAGCAGTGGCGGCGCTTTTCCCTTCGGTGATTGATCTGTTAAACTGTTCCTGCGCAACTATATTATCCTTTATATTTACTTCCGCAGTATCCATAACAGAGACGAGCTGTCTATATGCTGCATTAGCAGCGCTGATATCCATATGGGACATGGCATCGCTTAAGTCTCCCTGAATAGAGGTTGCCTGACTCAATTGACCATTCAACGTCACCAATTCCTGATTGACTTTATCAGTACGCATATCAATAGGAATGTTATTAATCTCCTGTACACGCAAGGAAAGCGCCTGCATACGGTTTTCCACTGCCGCCACATCATTAAGCATTCCCGGAGGCGTCACAGTCATATTACGTGCCTGTGCAGAAATTGCCTGTTGAGTCTGGTACAATTGTTGAGCCGCCACAGTTGCGGCCTGATATTCCTGCTGAAATTGTTCAGTTCCAGAGACAGAAGGCGTCTGCGCTGTCACAACACTGCTCCATGACGGCTCTGGAACTGTAACCGGCCTATTTTGTACAGATTCTAATTCCTGTTGATATTCTTCAACCGCTGCTGAAGCTGCCTGTACTGCTTGTGTTGCTGCATTCCATTGAGCGCTATTAACAGCTGTTTCAGATGCGGTCTGTGCTGCCGAAAAGCTGCTTACCATCATATTCATGGCCGTTGTTATTGACTGTAACGCAGGTGTCATGCGGTCATTTATTTGTAATGTTGAGCTAACAGACATTCATTCACCCCCTTTTTATTCAAACTAAAAGCACCCCGATTTCTCAAGGTGCTAATTTTTAAATATCATAACTTTTAACTTCCTTACTATCTGCTATTTTTATAGCCATTTTTCTCATATCTCCTGTTTCACCGGCTGTACCCCAAAAATCCATATGTTTCTTTTCTCCAGCTTTATCCAAGTAGTTTAATACATAATAGTGCTTTGGTATAGATTTACATTTAGAAGTTGTCATTGCATTACCCTTATATTTTGCCATATACTCAGCTTCATTCATATAAATGTCTATACTTAGTATACGTTGTCTGTCCAGTCGAACCTCTACATATGGTTTAATTTTTGTTATTCTAAGAACATCGTCCATTAATAATAACTGACAAGCATAATCTGTGGGAAATTCTCTCAATTCGCCTTCGTAATAGCAAACCCTTATTCCATCAGGTATCTTTTCTTTCTTTCCGAACAATCCCATGGTACACGCTCCTTTCTCTTATGAGCATATCATACCATATTATTATTCCAGAATCTACCGTCTTTTCCCTTTGCTCTTTTGTTTTGACTTCTTCTCAGCCTCTTTATCATTTTTAATTTTGATTTCCACCGCAGCGGCCACATAAGCTTGTTCCATCTCGTCAAGTTCCAGATACTCATGCGGCCACTTGTGAAGTTTGTGGAGACAGTAGTATGCGATATTCGCCTCCAAGCTGTCTCCCTCGATTAGTTTTTTGCTTCTTCTACCTTGTCCTGAAATGTTTCTTTAAAACCATGATACTCCTGGACCCGGTTCATGAAATCATTGTACTCGCCCGGATCGTCGATCATCTCGGTGATCAGCTGCTCCGCTCCCATGACTCCGTAAGAATCCTGCAATTCCTTATCATTTAAATTGGGGAATACGATGCAGGACGCCGCCATTTTTGCAAGGTATTTGTTACCATCAAATTTGGGGCGGAACATTCCCGGCTTGCCTGTCACTGGAACGTCAACAGTACATGCCTCACGGATAGCGTTATCCTCTTTTGTAGTAATCGGCTTAACCTCCCACAATAAAGGAGTTCCGTTCTCATCCGTTAAAGACATCGTTGCCGGAATCTTAATGTTCTCTTTCGTCTTTTTATTCTTCTTTAAAAATCTGCTTAAATCTCCCATAATTGCTTATCCTCTCTTTCTTTTACTGCATTCCCGTAAGGTTTCCAAATGTCTCTGGAATTTCAAAATCCTCAAAAGTAAAATCTGCATCCTCATCCAGATATTCCGCATCTGCGTCAAACTTTGTTAGAATGCCACCATCAAGGTTACAGTCTTTCAAAATAACAGTCTGGCGTCCCACTCCGGCTGTTGGGTCCTCGTTTGTGACCTGAATATCAAAATACACGTCCTCTCCCGTCTCCTTATACCGATACAGAAGCTGCCGGAAGATACTGGTGTTATAATGGAAGGTCGCTGATCCGCTTCCTTTCCAGCCTGTTGTCTTATTACCTTTCCCCGTCTTTCCCAGAATTGGAATTTCTGATTTCGTCTTCTCAATGCTGGCCTCCAAATTGATCGCCTGCATAAAATTATACCGGTTTCCTTCAATCGTAACAAAGCACTCTGCCAGTGATGCGCTGATTGCGTCCTTTGCATTCATAATCGGATTATTTAACATTTCTCAATGCTCCTTTCTACTGAACCACCACAGTCATGTACAGCTGACTCATGCAGTTAATCGGCTCCACTGGAAGATTCACGACAACCGACCGTTTTGTCTGTCCCTTCTCCACCTTGATCTTTTTAGACTCCACAGCCTCAATAGCACGTATTCCAGCCATCTGTTTCACGTAAGACACAATGTCGTTCCACAGACTTACCCGGCCTGCATCATCATTTGGGATCTTACCCAAATACCGGTTGTTGAATATTGCTGCAATATCATTCCCTATCTGATCCAAAACACGCACGGTCTGATTGTTTGAGAAATCTTCGCCTTTCTCGTCGGTATAGTTCACTAAGGTATTAATATCCATTAACACCCTGATTTCATCTCCCACCTTGTGAAAGAATAATTTTCCCGCCTTGATCCCGTCTGTAAGCTGCAGCTGAGTGTATTCGGCCTTCACGGTGTACTCGCCATCATATACCATGTTTTCGACCGTCTTATTCACTGCGCAGGCAGCCTCCGCACCGGCTACCCAGTAGACAAGCCCGGCCGAATCCTCTGCAGCCTCATTCTCCACAGAAATAACACCTTCATAATCGGCCGCGGTATACTGATGCACCACCGTCTGGAACTTAATCCCGTTTTCTTCTCTCATTCTCTTAGTAAAAGCCGAAAACAATGCCTTTACCTGTTCTTCTTTTGCAGGGCAGCACAGGATCTGGAAGGAACGACTCTCGATTTTCTCAAGAAAGCCAGAATATTCTTCCCCGGATACTTCGTCCCCGTTGCTGCCTCCGGTCAGCGACGTCCCAGCTGTTTCTGCCAGAGTAGCATCCTTCTTGAAAGAAACGTAACGATTTTCTTTCAGCTCCGTTGCCGCTGTAACGGTCTGGATCTCTATTTCTTTTCCACTTAAAAGCGTTATGACGTCAAACTTGCTTTCATCATCTACATGCTTCGAAATCACAGTCATAAGGCTATTGCCTCTTTCTCCGCTGTATTTCGCAGTACAAAAATCATTAGAAGCCTTCGCACCCCCATTCAGGCGGTAAAAAATGCCTTTCGTCATATTTCGAAACAGCTCACGTACCGGGAGCATTTTGGGGTCATCGTAAGAATAGCCAAATACTTCCAGGCTGTTTTTAGAAAAATCCTCTGCCGTCATTTCAATCACGTTTTTCTCCGTTCCCCAATCAAGGACCATCGGCACCGCTACCGTACCTCTTGTACCCATCATGGACGCCGCCGAAGCTGCATTGACAAAATTAATATACGCGCCGGGAAGTATCTTATTCTGCGCGGTAAAGCTACCACCACCTAACATAAACTCACCTTTCCTTTCAAAAATTCCTTAATTACCTGCTCTGCTTCGCTTATCGTATACTTACGTCCGCTTGTTAGCAAAGCCTCTACCAGATCCCGCCGTGGCCGGAAATAATCGGATCCAGCCAGCTGCTCCTTTGTGTACTGACAAGCCTCGTGCACTACTGCTTTTGCTTCTGCGCGCTCGGTTTCTTTTCTTCTTGCCATGTCGTCACCTCATTTCATTAATCTGAATCCCTGTCATAGATTCCTTGCCCGCCTGCGTCTCCCGTGCTTCGAAGGTATTGTACTGAACAAGAAATAACAAAACACCTCCGTCAATACGACCGCTCCGGTCTGAGCCGTTTATCTTCCGGCCACTTTTCAATTCGATCCTGAGCATCTGCTCCATTAAGATATCCAATACCCGGTTAAGTTCACGAGAAGGCTTTACTATGTCTCCCGGCAGGAATTGAATACACATGGCATTCTTACGGTAATATCGTGTCCCGATCATCGGCTTCTCAGAAGGCTCCAAAAACTGTACAAAAAAACAGGGTTCCGAAAGTCCCTGTTCTACCGCATCTGTATAGACTGTGTACCCGGCTTCCGGTGGGAACAGCGCGGATAACTGCTTTGTCACTGCGTCCATGATCTCGTTATACATCAAGACACCCCCTCAAGTATTCATCGAGTTTCTTTTCCAGAAGAGCCGGTGCAATCTCCTGTATCTTCTGTTCCGAGATTGTAAGCATGAACTTTCCTTTTACCCAGCCTTTATGGTTTGCCGTCCGGTGTCCGTATTCAACATACTGTGCATACATGATTGGATTGATAATTTCAATTTCGTACAGGTCTCCATTGTGCCTTATCTCCCCTATGGTCCAACCGCGGCGCAGAGTACCGCCCGTCTTTCCGGAACCTTGGCTTTTGCAGTAAAGCTCACGTGCTTTCCTGACTTTGTATTAAACTCTACTTTCCGTTCCGGCAGATGTGCTAGGAATTCCACCGTTTTTGCATTGTAGATTCCCACGGGCGTTCTCTGCTTCACCATTCGGAGCAGTCGGGCCGCCAGTTCGTTCGCGCATTTCCGGCAGAATTCCTCCCGCCCCTTCTCGATCTGTTCCACCTGCTTTTGCAGCTTCTTTAAATCCTCGAAATCAAAATCCCCCCATTTTGCCATTACGCATACCCCTTCCATAATTCCAGGAGTATCTCCTGATGGGAAGAGTGCACAGCCGCCTTGCCGCTCTGCCCGTACACCTCTGTCCGCCCGTGCTGTGTCACTTCGATTTTACTGCCTGGGGCAATGACAATTTCCGGTGCCAGAAACAGTTTAATGGTTTGCGTGACATTGGTAACTGTGCCGGTCTCTGCCGCTGGGACCGAACTTGAAAAGGAGAGGTGACACAATTGATTCTCAAGCTTGCAAACATCTTCCAGCGCCGTCACTCCCGTTTCCGGGTCTCTTTTCGGCTCCCTGTTATAAATATTGCAGGAACCGTTATAGGTTGCCTCTATGGCGGCCCTGTGCATTATCTGAGCCTGTCTGATCGCGTCCGTTATCATCTTACCACCTCAGTTTCCGGTACCGGTTAAGCTGCCCCTGATAGTCCTTTAGCAGGCCGCCATTTAAGGCATCAGCCGCGCTGGTAAAACTTGTGGAAGTATCTCCTTCTGATATGGAGGCCACAGTCACCGGTACGCCGGGAGCACCTGGCTGATCATACCTGTAAAGATCAATCGCCATGCGGTAAGCCGTGTTGGTTAATCCTGCCGGCAGTTCCTCCAGATTGCAGTAATTCAAAATAGTTTCCGTTACATCGTCAATGATGAATTCCAGTGAGAGGTCCTGGGAAGTATCGCCTTCCGGTATTCCCAGCAGCCCCTTTAACTTCCCTGCCTCCATAGGCTTAACCTCTGGAAATGATACGGGCAATCGGGATGGCTTTATGATCGATGACCTTTAATCCCTGACCGGTGCCGCCGTTATTAACCAGAGTCCAGTTTCCGCCATTAGCCAGTTCCTCATTTGTCGGTGATAAGGATGCCTGGGATTTCTTCGTATAGGAAATGCCGTACGGAGCATAGCAGGCACGGTCACGGGTATACAGTGTGGTTTCTCCGCCGTTTGTCTTCGGATCACGCTGCATCTCGTTCGGAACCTCTGCGCCGATCTTCTCGAAATCAATCGCACCGTCTCCCAAAACGTATGTGGTGTATTTTTCATAAGCTGGCGCTGCCGGCACATAGCCTTCTGTTCCAGACGTTCCGCTCTCTTCCACTGCGTCTACATGTTCTACCGGCATGGAATCATCAATGATTACCGCCCGGCCATTCCATGTACCGATTGCAAGGTCACGCTGAATTCCGTCAGCATCGGTATACTTCATGTAGGACAGAAGCCGCAGGTTCTCCAGGTTGGTCGCGACGGTGGAGTGCATGATCGCAATCGTGAACTTTGATTTGTTATCACCGGAAGCTTTCTGGATTGCTGTATTTAAGGTTGTCGGGCCTACGCAGCTTAATGCATTCCCGTCCTTATCTTCACCGGTCACCGCTGTAATATCATAAGTATGCCCGTTGACAAACTCCACATTCTTTGTGCCTGTCATTGCAAAGATACCCTTCAGTACTGCCAGAAGCACATCCTGATACACATCATCCCACCAGCCGGATACCTGCTGTGCCACATTATCCATAAAATCTACGCCACCGGTAATATCAGTGGAGAAATCGTCCTCTGTCCATGCTTTGGACCGTCCCCATACTACCACACTTCGCTCAAAGGTTGTGGTTCTCTCAGACGTGATATCCGTCTTTCCATCATAGTTGAGCGGTGCCCCTTCCAGCAGTCCCTTCATCGGTAATGTTGCGTAAGAAGTACCTGTCTGGGAGCTGAACGCCTGTCTGATCTGTTCGTTTCCCTTAATGGCCCTCGACTTAATCAGTTCATTTCTTTTTGTTTTGGGAATTCGGTCCACATACTTTCCAAATGCTTCCGGGTTAAATGTTTTCTCGTTAAATTTTGCCATGTCTTATCTCTTCCTTTCTTTTACTCGATTGCAGCGCCTGGGTTCGTTTCCAGGTATTTGCACATCTCACTGTAGGTCATTTCTAATGGTTTCTTATCTGCTGGCGGTGTCCCGGCACCCTCCGCAGGCTTCCCGCCTTTGATCTGGACCTGCGCCGGCTTCTCTTCCTTGAACAGAAAAGCTTTTTCCTTTTTCAGTGACTTTAACTGTTCTTCAAGCCCCGTTACCTTCCCGTCATCGGATAAGATCAGCTTCGACTTATCAAACAGCCCGGCGACTAAATCGCTGTCCTGGGCCGATTCACCAAGAGCCAGCCTGATCGCTGTGGAAAGCTTCAGTTCCTTCATATCGGCATCGTACTTCTCTTTGGCTGCCTGATTATCCGCCTGAAGTGTAATGATCTGCTGTTTCAACGCTTCCATATCTCCGGTGGAGTTTTTCAGCGTTTCCAGCTGCTTATCACGCTCTGCCACCTGGGCCGCCATGGTGTCCCGCTCCTGCTTCATGGAATCATACTCTGCTTTCGCTGCATTCACGTCGTTGCCATTCTCTGCCATGATCTTATCAACAGCCTCTTTTTCCACTCCTAAGTCTTCTAAAAACTTCCGTTTCATCTTATCTCTCCTCTACGATTTATTACGCGGTATCTCCGCATGATTGCAAGTTAAGCCGACTGTTTTACGCCTAATCTGCTGGCAAAATGGATATAAAAATAACACGTCAGGAAATTCCTGCGTGCCTCTTTTAATTATTTACTGTAACTGTGCCATGCCCAGCACACCAATAAA
>OGTZ01000461.1_pt1 | contig 12666 bp, 15 predicted proteins | sample 1573651 | NCBI WGS metagenome assembly OGTZ01 (sample SAMEA2582160, study PRJEB24529) | metagenome | biome: Human gut stool | place: China | collected 2011 | reverse complement strand
ACGTCCACAATATTTCAAGTTTAAAAGTAATTATAAAGATGTTGATAATAAATCTTATACAGAGCTAATAAAGCAAAACTAAAAAAGATTCCAAGTCCTAACTATATTGTTAGAACTTGGAATCTTTTATTATACTGCTATTAAAAAGAAATTCGACTACCTTGTGATTTAAACCTTCTAGGCGCTTCTAGCAATTTCTTATATATATCAAATGTTTCAGATGGACCTAAACTTTCAATCGGTTGTAAAATCATCTTATCACCGTAATACTGTTGTTGTAATCTAGTAAAATTATTTATAGTTTCAACATCTTCTAGATTTAAATAATATACAATAACTGTATTACTCTCTTGATTGATAATAACATAGACATCATCATTCATCGCATAAATTTTATCGTTAATAATGTCCATCGAAATACCTTTATTAATAAGATATACACTGTAGGCCTTATCAAAAATTGTATTGTATCTATTATCAACTACATACCGATACTGTAAATCATGATATAACCAACCTCCACCTATAAGGAGAAATAGACAAAATGTACCTACCAAGATCGTGGATAACTGTATTAGACTTTTAAAGAAAACAATTATTTTATTCATATTTGTATGATAGTAATAGTTCTTCATAAACTCTCATCATCTCATACTCAATTGTATGTCTATTATAAATAATAGACGTAGTTGTTGAGATATTCATACCTTTTATTTTAAAGAACTCATTAAAGCGTAAGAATCTAACGATTTTATGAGTTGTTACTTATAAGCAGCCTAATAAAAACAGATTGTTAAATAAATCTAATCAAATATCTGCTGTTTAAGTAAAACATAATAAATTATAAATGTAAGATTTCTAGCCAATTGTTACGTGCTAAAACTACAATATATCCATCATTCCTTGGATCCTCTAATACATATACTCTATACGATTCATTTTCATATACATAACGAGTTTTAGCTTGGTCAATTAACTCCCAATTCCCACTTATAGGTTTTATTGATTCTATATCTTTATGTAATGAATCTTTCCTTATATTTCTTGCCATACCTTTTGAGAAAAGAGTTCTTCTGTTCGACTCATATACTTCACTAGCATTCAGATATTGTTCTCTCGGAAAAGCTGCATTTAAAGCTTGCGTCAGTTCTACTCTAGACTGCTCAACTTTATCATTATAGAAGAAATTGTAGCATAATCCACAAATTAGCCATACAAAAGAGCAGCCTAAAAATAAGTACCAAAAAACAGAATAAATTGTTTTAAATTTCATTCCTAAAAACCTCTATGTTGCCTATATACTAATCAACCCCTACTTTCATTTGGAGTTCTACTTATGCATTAGTTGTTGAGATAGCACAATCTTGCTGCCCATAATTAATTTCTTTTTTGTAATATTAAAGTTACTTTATCAGAACCTCGTTCTTTAAACAGTTCGAGATAAATATTAGTATCATAATCGCGACCAACGATACGATTCTTGTTGATTTTATTCCAGCCTATATTTTGTTTTGAAAGTATCTCTTTAACATCGTCAATTGTAACAGAGTCATATGTAATTTCAAGATTATTATTTTGAGATGCTCTGCCAGATGCATAATACTTCTCATTTACTTTTTTCGAGGTTATGCTTTCTAATTTTTGCTCATATAATTGAAGGCTTTGCATTTGTTCAGGCCGATTAATATACGCATGTAAAAAAGTAAGTCCCATTAATAGAAATACAAATAAAGCAAAACCCATATATACCTTTACCACAAATGGTATGCTATTCAATTTAAATTTATTTCTATTCATATTCCACCACTAATCTTTTTTCGATATTGAGATTCCCTCTACTATGTTTTATTTGTCTTAGTCATTTAAAGATCAAAGAAAACGCTAAAACAAAACTAGCAACAACATATAAGATCCCCGCATCCGCAATATTACCTATAATATAAAGAATTACTCCTATTGCTAACAAAACTATTCCAAAATTCATTTTACCTATCTTTCTCTAATTTAACGATTATAGAATTTGTGTTTATATCACGTATAATTTCAACCCCAATATTATCATCTAAATCATATCCTATAAGGTGACTCTTATTTGCTTCACGCCATTTTATCTTTTCTTCGGAAAGTATGTTCTTTACTTCTTCTAAAGTAATACTTTCATATGTAATCTTAAAATTATAAACCTGCCCATTTCTACCTGTAGTATAATGATCTTCGTTAACTTTATGTGTAGATATACTTGTTAACTTTTGCTCATATGCTTCTAATTGTTGAATTTGTTTTGGTCTATTAATAATAGCAGCTGCTGTCATTAAAGAAATAATAATCATACATATAAGTGCAAATCCCAAAATTATCTTAAAAGATAAAGGAAGCATATTAAAGTAATAGGATATCTTTTTCAAAACTAATAACCCCATCAAATCAACTTGTTAAAGTACACAGAAATACTACATAACATTATCAAAATAAATATAGCGTATTTCTAATTTTTACTAACATAGTTATCTCGTAATTGTAATAAAATAGTTCGTTCTTCTTCGCCAATTTCATCTAAGCTACTTAACAAAACTAGATGATCTCCATAAGTATATTTCAAAATAGCAATTAAAGAATCTCTAACCTTTTTACCAGCAGAACTTTCATCAAAGTATACTTGAATATTATTTGTTTCTTTATCGATGATAATAAAACCACTCACATTAAATATCAGAATCTTTGTAGTCGTATCTTTTACGCCTCGCACATCATTCGTAATAATAAGATGATTATTCAAATCTAGAAACGTTGCTTCATAGCCTGAGTGATACCACCGTTTATTAAAGTACTTTGCACCACGATTAGAATTCATTAACATTTTTTCAAAGTTGTCTAAATCCGTTTTGGAAAAATCTTCTAACTTATTTTTCTTATTAACGATTATCTTTGATCTTGGATGATATAATCTGTGCTGTTCGGTTTCATCACCATAAATTATAAATTCCCAAACATCTAGCTTATGATTTTTAATATCATACCGACCCATTCCATCATAGCCTAAATAATAATAGTAAGGCTCATCAAAATACACTGCTAAAATACGATTAGAAATCGATTCATTGATTGAAACATCCACCAACTCATGAGACTCATCTATAATAACTATATTATTTGGTGAACTATCGTGATAATAATACTGATAAATCCCTGTACTAATAATTACTAGTCCGAGCAGTATTAAAGAACAAACCTTTTTCATAACAATACCTCTAAGCTACTCTTCTAGCCACTTTTATCCATAAATATTTAATTTACTTCTATATTTCAATTATATATTAAACCAACTTATATCACCAACGGATATTTTAATATTGTTATCTTTTATTTATTTTTATAGTTAGCCTTAACAAAGAATGCCAAAGCGTTAGCACAGGCATTTACAATATAGTAATACAAAAGCACCATCTACCTAGGTCCGACTTATGTGTCGCTTCCCCTAAAATAGATGGTGCTTTTTATTAAGCTAATTAAGTTGTTCTAATAAACATGTGCCACTCAATCTACAAGGTAGTATATTAACCTACTTTATATTCCGTCGTGCCGCCAGACTTCCAGCACTATTAGCTAGGCCCGCCCGATTGATATGTGGGTTCCCATGTTTGTACGTCTTTGTCTTGCTACTTTTATCTTCTACCTTTGATTTCTCAAATTTAGTAAATAAATTATCTAGCTCGCGCAAGAGCGCACGTTTTTGTGAGTCTTTCAACTCAAATACGTCTCCTTTATAGGCGATGTATTTGTTTTTTAGTACAGGACTGAGATCATAGATGGGCTCGTGTTGTTCTCCATTTACATCTAGCAGCTCATCCAAGGTCAATCCATAATAGCGAGACAGGGCACAGAGTGTATCTAAATCCGGTTCGCGATACCCTGTTTCGTAATTTGAAAGCGCCGCATTACTGATACCTACGGCCTTTGCTACTTCGATTTGGCTTTTGCCCATGCGCACGCGAGCACGCTTTAAGTTCTTGTAAAACTGCATGTTCATCACCTACATCGATACATAAACAACTACAAACTATACATTTTATAATAATGTATCACTGATTTTTATAGTAGTGTATCACTAATCTTTATAGTAGTGTATCACTGATTTTTTTGAAAGCTTCATCAGCAGCGGCTAATGTGCGTTCGATTTCACTGCTCTTATGACAGATAGACACAAAGTTACTTTCATAAGGGCTTGGTGCATAGTAAATACCATGACTCAAGTTATGGTGGAAGAACATTTTAAATTGTTCTTCGTTGCACGCTGCTGCATCATCAAAGTTCTTAACTGGTTTATCAGTGAAGAAAATGGTGAACATGGAGCCTACCCGTTGTACTACAACAGGCACATTGTATTGTGCAGCCAATCGTTCAAAGCCTTCACAAAGGGCTATGGTAGCGTCTTCTACTTGTTTAAAGATAGTTGGATCTCGTTGCAAAATGGAAAGCGTTGCAAGACCAGAGGTAACAGCAATAGGGTTACCACTCAATGTACCAGCTTGGTAAATAGGACCAGCTGGTGCAATTTGGTTCATAATCTCACGAGCACCGCCAAATACAGCAAGTGGCATACCACCACCAACGATTTTACCAAGGCATGTAAGGTCAGGTTTAATATTGTAACGTTTTTGTGCTCCGCCGCTGCTAGCGCGGAAGCCACACATAACTTCGTCAAAAATCAACAATGCACCATGAGCCTTAGTCACTTCTCGCAAGGTTTCAAGGAATCCTGGTTCTGGCGGTACACAGCCCATATTACCTGCTACAGGTTCAACGATGATGGCCGCAATAGTATCTCCAATTTCATCAAACAGTTTTCGAACCGCATCAGAGTCATTGTACGGTAAGGTTATGGTATTTTCTGCTACACCTTGTGGAACGCCAGGACTATCTGGCACACCAAAGGTAGCAAGGCCAGAGCCAGCTTTTACCAAGAGAGCATCACTATGACCATGGTAACAACCAACGAATTTCACGATGCGATCGCGCCCAGTATAGCCACGAGCTACGCGCAAAGCACTCATAGTCGCCTCTGTACCAGAGTTAACGAGACGGATAACCTCCATGGATGGCATGAAGGCTTGTACCTTTTTAGCCAATTCTGTTTCTAGTAATGTAGGCGCACCGTAGCTAGTACCACGAGGAATCGCCTCTTGCAAGCTAGCGATAACCTCAGGATTCGCATGGCCTAAGATCATAGGGCCCCAGCTCAACACATAGTCGATGTATTCGTTGTTATCAATATCATAAATACGGCTGCCACTGGCACTACTGATAAACGGAGGGTTAGAACCGACGCTGCGGTAGGAACGAACAGGACTGTTTACGCCGCCTGGCATATAACGTTTAGCCTCTTCAAAGGCTTTTTCAGATTTACCGAGTTGGAACATGGTTTCTCCTTACTTTTGTAACCATTTAGCAATATCTATAGCATGGTACGTAATGATGATTTTAGCACCAGCGCGCTTCATAGAAAGCATTGTTTCCATAACGAGGCGTTCTTCGTCGATAAGGCCAGCTGCTGCAGCGGATTTAACCATCGCATATTCGCCAGACACATTGTATACCGCTACAGGTAATTCATAGCGGTCACGAGTTTCACGAACAATATCCAAATAGGACAAGGCTGGTTTGATCATGATAATATCTGCACCTTCAGCGATGTCGAGTTCAATTTCTCTGAAAGCTTCCAAGCGATTAGCTGGGTCCATTTGATAGGACTTACGGTCACCAAATTTAGGTGCAGAGTTAACAGCACCACGGAATGGACCATAGTAAGCAGATGCGTATTTTGCAGCATAGCTCATGATAGATACATTAGTATAACCTGCCGCATCAAGGGCTTCACGAATAGCACCTACACGGCCGTCCATCATATCGGATGGAGCCACCATATGTGCACCCGCTTCTGCTTGGCTTACCGCTACTTTACAAAGCAATGGCAATGTTTCATCATTCAAAATTTCATGGTCGTCAATCATACCGCAATGACCTGTTGTAGTATATTGACACAAGCATACATCAGCTACAACCAATAGGTTTGGCACAGCTGCGCGAATAGCTTTAATAGCTTGTTGTACAGGTTGGGACATATCCCATGCAGAGGAACCTTGTTCATCCTTGTATGTAGGAATACCAAAAATTTCTACCCCAAGAATACCAAGATCATACACCTCTTGAGCCATTTTTACAGCTTCATCAACAGATAAGTGGTATTGGCCTGGTAATGTATCGATTTCTTTTTTGATACCTTCACCAGGAACAATAAATAATGGATAAATTAAGTCAGTTACGTCGAGTGTCGTTTCCCGTACCAAATCACGCATTTCTGGATTGATACGCAAGCGGCGAGGACGGTATGTTAAATCGTACATGTGATCCTCCTAAATGTCCTTTATAATAGCATTGACTAAGCCATCAGTTGTATATACATCGCTGATAACAGCTGGTTTAAGACCTGCACTCATAGCTGTAGCAGCTGTGATAGGTCCGATGCAAGCAATCTTAGTATTGCCTAATAGTTTCAATGCATCATCACCCAATAATTGAATTGTATTGGTTACTGTAGAGGAACTTGTAAACGTAATATAGTCTACAGTACCTGCAGTTAATGCATTTACTAATGCTTCTTGTTGAGATGTATCTTGTGTCGTTTCATATAAACGCAAAATATCTACATCTATATCGTGATGACGCAAAGAGCGTGGAATTACATCACGCGCTACTTTTGGTTGAATCAATAGTACAGAATCCCCTGCTTTGAGTTCTTCTTCAAGAGCCTCAACAGCAGATTCAGCCTTGTAGTCTACAGGAATAATATCTGGAACGATACCATATTTTTGAAGTTCCCGAGCTGTAGCACAGCCGATAGCCGCCACTTTAGAATTACCTAATGCACGTGTATCCTTGCCCTCTTTATAAAGAGCATCGAAGAAGTAGCGAACACCTTCGCCAGATGTGAATACGATGCATTGGTATTGTTTTGTATTATTGATGATACGACGATCTTCATCAAACAACTCCAATGGAGATGTTTTAATCGCTGCCGCTTCTACTACATTAGCACCTTGAGCTGCTAATTTTTCGCGGAATGCACTAGCTTGGGAGCGAGCCCGTGTAACTACAATAGTTTTACCGAATAACGGTTTATTATCGAACCATTGTAATTTTTCACGAAGGTTAACTACATCGCCTACTACGATGATAGCTGGCGCTTTTAGTTGTGCCTTTTCTACGTCTTCTACTACATGTTCAAGGGTAGATACGAGAACTTCTTGAATCGTTTTTGTACCCCAACGAACAAGCGCTACTGGTGTAGAAGCTGGGCGTCCATGAGCCATCAATTTTTCTGCAATGGTAGGTAAATTGCCAACACCCATTACAAAGCAAAGTGTATCAACGGCTGTAGCAAGGCCTTCCCAATGAATGCCAGATACGGCTTTAGTTGGATCCTCATGACCGGTTACAACAGCAAAGGATGTAGCCATAGCGCGTTGTGTTACAGGAATACCTGCATAAGCAGGGGCTGCGATGGGAGATGTTACGCCTGGTACGAATTCAAATGGTACACCAGCTTCGCCAAGAGCCATCGCCTCTTCACCACCGCGACCGAATACGAGTGGGTCGCCACCCTTTAAGCGTGCAACGATTTTACCTTCTTTACCTTTTTGAACTAATAACTCGTTGATTTCCCATTGGTGCATTGTGTGATCTTTACATTGTTTACCAGCGTAAATCAACTCTGCATCTGGGCGAGCCCATTCTAACAAATGAGCATCTGCTAAATAGTCATATACAATTACATCTGCTTTTTCAATGCATTCACGACCTTTTACAGTGATGAGTTTAACATCGCCAGGGCCTGCACCGATTAGATATACCATACCTGTCATTTTATGATTCCTTCCTCTATGAGAGCATCCAAAATATGTTTGCCCCCTTCTTCATATAAGGCTTTTGCAAGGTTTTTACCAAGAATTTCAGCTTTCTTCGCTGGGCCAGAAATTTCTCCTTCGTACACAGTTTTACCATCGAGGGACGCAATCAAGGCCTTTAAGGTCAATTGCCCTTTATTAATAGTACCATGTACCCCCATCGGCACTTGGCAACCACCATTTAACTGACGCAAGAAGCTGCGTTCCCCTTCAACAGCATAGCGTGTAGCTTCGTCGTTAATAGGAGCTAGCATTTCAAGCATTTCCGTATCGTCAGCACGACACTCGATAGCAAGTGCCCCTTGACCAACAGCAGGAATCATTTCATCCGCTTTAAATACTTGGGTAATTTGATCATCTAAGCCCAACCGTTTAAGACCGGCTTGTGCCAAGATAACGCCATCTAGTTTTTCTGTTTCAATCTTACTCAAACGAGTTTGTACATTGCCGCGGATAACCTCGACCTTAAGGTCAGGACGGACATGTAATAATTGCGCTTGACGACGCAAACTACTTGTACCGACGCGAGCACCTTGAGGCAATTTATCTAATGTTTTATACACGGGGCTCACAAGCGCATCATAAGGCACTTCACGAGCAGAGATAGCACCAAGAGTTAGCCCTTCTGGCAACTCTGTAGGCATATCTTTCAAGCTATGTACGGCGATATCAATGTCGCCTTTATGCATGGCCTCTTCTAGCTCAGCAGTAAATAAACCTTTACCACCAACTTGAGCCAGTGGTTTTTCTAAGATACGGTCACCCTTTGTATTAAAGTGAACTAGCTCGACCGTAATATTGGGGTACAGACGCTGTAACTCTGCACTAATATGTTCAGCCTGCCATAGGGCAAGGGCACTTTTTCGCGTGCCGATTCTAATATGGTCTCTCATGGCCTTAGCCTTCTTTCTCAAGATTAAACATATCTTTGAATAAATCCCAGTACAAACCTTCTTCCTCTGTACCAGCGATTTCGTTAAAGTGAATCATCGGTTCACGCAACATTTTGCGGATGATCATGCGACTCATTGAGTCCATAATACGGCGCTCCTTATCAGAAATATCAGGCAATTTCGCTAATGCCCGATGTAACTCACGACGGCGAATGCGTTCTGCTTTTTCTGTAAGCAATGCCATCATAGGGCGCACCGTTAAATAACTCAATTTATCTAATAATTCTTCAATGGCGTCGTGAATGATAGGCTCTGCACGACGAGCTTCCTCTTCGCGCTGTGCCTTATTTTCTTCGACTACACTTTCAAGAGAGTCGATATTAAACAGGTAAATACCTTCCATATCTGCTACGCCGGGATCGATATCGCGTGGTACCGCAATATCAATCATAACGATTGGCTCACCTTTGCGAAGGGAGGTAATTTTCTTTGCTTCACGTTCAGTAATAATATAATGTGGCGCCCCTGTAGATGTAATGAGGATATCTGCATCTTTAGCGTAATCTACAAAGTTATCTAGCTTAACAGCTTTACCATTAAATCGCTCTGCTAGAGCCTCTGCCTTGGTAAAGGTTCTATTGGATACAAAAATCGTTTTTACGCCCTTTGCTTGTAAGTGCGTTGCGGTCAACTCACTCATAGTACCGGCCCCTAAGATGAGTACAGTCGCTTCAGGCAATGGCTTATCTAAGCTGTCCTCAGCTAGATTAACAGCGGTGTAACTAACGGATACAGGCGTATTAGCAATGCCTGTGTTCGTCCGTACCTTTTTACCAACGCTGATAGCACGTTGAAATAAAATATTGAAAATTGTGCCTGTGCAACCTGCGCTATAAGCCTGAATATAAGCCCCTTTTAATTGGCTCAAAATTTGACCTTCCCCCAACACAAGGGAATCAAGGCTTGCAGATACGCGGAATAGATGTTCAATGCAATCGCGCTCTTCATAGAAGAAGAATGCATCCTCATCGATATGATCGGCCCCTTTTAAATCCTTTAACACTGCTAGCATATATTCTTTAGGGAACTCTACACCTTCTAAGGCCGCGTAAATTTCGGTTCTATTACATGTAGACAAAATAACGCATTCTGCTACACAGTCAAATTCATAGAGTCGGTTTAGTGCTGAAGCGACCTCGTCCTTATCAAACGAGAAACGTTCACGCACCTCTACAGCGGCACTTCTATGATTTAGACCTAATACCACTAATTTCATGGTCAAGTTTCTCCTCTATAGTCATCCACTCTCCCTTGAGAATGGCTTCAAATGTTTCTACGGTCAGATGGTCTCGCCAAAATTTCTGTCGGGCCTCTGGGGTAGGAAGTAATAACTTTACCTCTTCTCTAAATATTTTAAGTCTAGGCATAGCCTTTTGCAACTGACCATAACGATTCATCATATCTTGCCGCACGAGGCGATTGATACGAGGTCCCACATTATTGGCGCTAATGGCAATATGTAAATCGCCTAGCTCAAGTGATGAAGGCATAGTAAACCTACACGCTGTAGGGTCATCACTGCGGTTAGTCCAAATGCGGTGTTTTTTCCCCATCTCATATAACATATCGTTTAATTCGTGATTATCTGTGCAGATAAAGAACAAACTGCTCGTTATAATAAAATGTTCATCGTCACTGGTGAAAGCACGTTCATACCATGTGATATGTTGATCCTTTGACCATTTGCGAATCGTATCTGTTACAGCAGGAGCGATCACCACAATTTGACAAGGCTCATCTATAAAGAGCTTCATTCGTCGCTCTGCGACCTCCCCGCCGCCTACGAATAGGATTACATCTTCAGTTGTAGGTTGAAATGTTATGGATACCATGGCTGTCCTACTATATATAAAAAAATCGGCTTGATGGTCAAGCCGATTTTCAATTGCCTACATGAATCGTTTCAGATATACGCCGATACGCCCCTTACGAGATGTACCTGTAATGGCTTCTACCTTCATTCGGCCACGACCACGCATAGAGATTACATCCCCTTCTTTAACTTCTTGGGATGCACCCTTAGCTGGTTGCCAGTTTACTTGCAATAATCCTGCATTTATAGCGCTTACCAATTTAGTACGAGACACGCTAAAACCAGAACTTGCCACCGCATCTAAGCGCAAAGAAGCAACTGTAGTGCGGACTTCTTTAATTTTTTCTTCTTTTGGTGCAATATCTGATAGGTCAATAGCCTCTACAGATACAGAAACCATAGCAATTTTTGTGAAGTTTTGAATCACAAAGTCTGCTACGCTTTCATCTACCAAAATTTGAGCGCCCCCTTGTTGAACGATAACGTCACCAAATTTGGAGCGATCGATTCCAAGGCCCATCAAGGAACCCAGCACATCGCGATGGGTAAGCAATCGGAACCGTGGGTCCCAATTTACCTTAAGGGCGCGAATACCCATATCCACAGTACCATTAAAGTCGCTATCTACAAAGGCGATGCGGATACGTTCCGCCCCTTCATAGCCACCGTCTGTCTTAACGATAAGCTGTGGGTAGTTAGCCTTGATTGCGTCTGCAATGACAAGACCTGCAGGGCTCGTAAAGTCCGCCACGCGATAAGGACGACCTTTTACAACCTGCTCAGCCAAGTCTAGCATGCGGCGAGCTTCCTCACCACTACCACTGGCTTCAAAATATCGTATTAATTTACTAGTATCTGCCAAAATTATTTCCCCAATTCATTCGACCGAGCAAGACATGCTACTACGCCGTCTTGGAGAGCACTGCGAAGTCCACCTTTTTCCATGGCACCAATACCGGCAATGGTAGTGCCACCTGGACTTGTTACTTGATCTCGTAGTACTGCTGGATGATTGCCACTTTCAAGAGCCATCTTGCCTGCACCATACATCGTTTGAGCCGCTGCCTTGATTGCCAAGTGACGAGGCAATCCGATGCGAACGCCCGCATCAGCTAAAGCATCAAGAATGACGAACATATAGCCAGGGCCCGCACCAGATAGTGCACCTAAGCGATCTAAATCAGCTTCGCTTACCACGGCCACTTCTCCGACAGCCTCAAACAAGGCTTGAACATCACGACCAAGGTCTGTATGTACATCATCCCCTGCAAGAGCCGTCATGCCTGCACCGATAGAAGCCGGTGTATTTGGCATAGCTCTAAACCAGTTAGCTTGTGGAATCGCTGCATCTAGAGTATCTAAGGTAATACCTGCAGCAACGGAAATCATAACAGTCCCATAAGGTACTTCTTTTAACGTCTCTAATACAGATGGTAACACTTGTGGTTTTACGGCCAATAAAATCGTATTGTACTCGTTTACATTAGGCAATGTAGTAAAACCTACTACACCGAGCTCCTCAGTTAGAGCCTTACATTGTTCTTCGCGACGTACGAGAATGTGTGTATCACTTGCTTTCAACACGCCATGCTGTAATGCACCGCGCAATAGAGCGCCACCCATTGAGCCAACGCCGATAAATAAGGTTTTACCTAACATCGTTGTCACCACCATTTATAAAGAAATTATTTATTGTCCCAAGCGTATTCGTTTTGCTCAGTTTTGTTGCTATCATTATCAGAATAATCAATGGAAATGTTTACAGGTACGCACATGAAAATGTCTTTACCTACTTTTTCCAATTTGCCATCCAATGCAAAAGTCGCACCAGATACGAAGTCCACAATACGAGCTGCTTCATGAGGATCTGTATTTTCAAAGTTGATCAATACAGGACGCATGTCGCGCAATTGATGTGTAATATTTTCAGAATCTTCAA
>OGTZ01000444.1_pt1 | contig 13246 bp, 10 predicted proteins | sample 1573651 | NCBI WGS metagenome assembly OGTZ01 (sample SAMEA2582160, study PRJEB24529) | metagenome | biome: Human gut stool | place: China | collected 2011 | reverse complement strand
AATTATAAAAGTGGGATTATCTTTCTTCTGGCGATAGCCTGTTTTTTTATTTTACTTAAAGCCTTACCTTTTGCACCTAAGGAAAATGCAGGTTTAGCATTATTAGCTTTGGTAGCAATCCTTTGGTTAACTGAAGCATTACATGTAACAGTTACCGCGTTATTGGTGCCATTGCTTGCGATTGCACTTGATTTGGTGACAACTAAACAAGCTTTGGTTGCCTTTGCCGATCCAACCATTTTCTTATTCTTTGGTGGCTTTGCTTTAGCGACAGCTTTACATATACAAAAACTCGATAAAATGATTGCCAATAAAATCATGGCAATGGCTCGTGGAAATTTATTTGTAGCTATTATGTATCTTTTCTCCATTACTGCTTTCCTTTCCATGTGGATGAGTAACACAGCAACAGCAGCTATGATGTTGCCTCTAGCGATGGGGATCTTAAGCAAACTTGATAAAGAAAAAGAACATAATACTTATGTCTTCGTATTATTAGGGATTGCATATAGTGCGAGTATTGGTGGTATGGGTACATTAGTAGGTAGCCCACCAAATGCTATCGTTGCAAGTAACTTACATTTAACCTTCTCTGATTGGTTATGGTATGGCTTACCAATTATGCTCATTTTGATGCCGTTGATGATTGGTACACTTTTCATTGTCTTTAAACCAAAACTTAATTTACATTTTGAACAAAACTTTGAACGTATTGAAATGAATGGTCAACGCGTTTTAACGCTTGTGATTTTTGGTCTCATTGCGCTTTGTTGGGTATTTAGTAGTTATATTAATCCAATCATTTCGGGTGTATTTGGTCTTGCTAAAAATATCGGTAGTTTTGATAGCGTCGTTGCATTACTTGCGGCTGTCATTATTTGTTCAACCGGTGTAGCAAATTGGAAACAAATCCAAGAAAGCACTGACTGGGGCGTATTGATGCTTTTCGGCGGTGGTTTAACCTTGAGTGCAGTGTTAAAAGATTCGGGCGCAAGTAAAGTGTTAGCTGACGGTATTGTATTCTTGGTTCAAGGACAACATTACTACCTCATTGGTTTATTGGTCGCAACCTTCATTATTTTCTTAACTGAATTTACGTCCAATACTGCGAGTGCAGCATTATTAGTGCCAATCTTTATTTCTATCGCGCAATCTCTTGGTATGCCAGAAATTGGTCTTGCGTTAATCATCGGTTTAGGTGCATCTTGTGCATTTATGTTACCGGTAGCAACACCACCAAATGCAATTGTATTCGGTACGGGGCAAGTTCGTCAAAGTGATATGGTTAAAGCTGGATTTATCTTAAATATTGTATGTATACTTGTTATCGCGACAATAGGATATTATTTCTGGTTGAATTAATCGTATAAAGAAAAGGGCGTGTTGAGAATATTTAACACGCCCTTTTATTATTTCAGTAAAGATTATTCATCTTTATTTGATTTATCCTCTTCTTCTACTTCAATCTCAACTTCATCTGCTTTATCTGCAGCGCCGTTGATCGTTAAGCAAATCTCGCTAGAAATCAAATGCTCTAAAATTGTGGCAAGTTCATGTAATTTTTCTTTGTCATCATCGAAATAACCTTCTTCTTTCAAGTGAGCAATGAAGGCAGAGAATACTGCTTTATCAAAGAATTCAGGCGCGTTAATACCGTGTAATACAGAAAGGCGCTGTGCTACCAATTGGCTTTCTTTTTCTAGTAAACCACGGGCAATTTCAGGATCTCTACGTAAAATGCTTACTGTAATGTAGTAGCGTTGTAAGATTTCACGCATACCCGCAGACCAAAGTTGTAAAATACGAACTTTAGCGCGGTGGATGGATAAGAAATTATCATTGGCTTGGATAACTTCTTGACGTGCGAATTCATCAATAATGGCTTTAATTTGTGTATCTAATTCTTCTTCAGTGAAATGAAGGAAGAGTTCGCCTTTTAAGAATGGATAAATTTTACGTACTGCATCCAATAATAAATCTTTTTGGATTGCTTCATAATGTAAAACGATACTCGCAACAAGTGAAGGCAACACAAATAAGTGTTGAATATTGTTGCGGTAATACGTCATGAGAACAGCAGAATTACGTTCTAAACGAATAATTTCCCCAAAGTTATCTTTTTCAACTAGCACGCCAACACGATCTAAACTTAATACATGATCAAGCATCGCTTTTGGTGTATCAGTTGGCAGTACCACATCAGTAGAATACGGGACATTCTTTAACATCTCTTGATAACTAGAGAGTTGTTCTAATAACTGTTCATGAGAAAGTGCACGCTGACGAGAAGATAGGAGTGCTGTCCCCACTAAATTCATCCCATTGACTGCTGCCGATTTGTTGATGTTTATCATCACTTGATTAGAAATAGAACCCACTGCTTGGTTAAACCACAGCGGTTTATCTTCATGATGTTGTTCTTTCCATTCAGGATAATGGTGGCTAAGGTAATTTGACAGTGTGATTGGCTCACCAAAATTCACAAAACCTTGGCCTAAATTGCGCAATTTTTTAATCACACGTAAAACTAAGCCTGCATTTTCTTTTTCTTTTGCGGCACCACGTAATTCCTTAGCATAAGTGTCCACTTCTAATACGTGCTCATAACCAATATACACTGGCACCACAGAAATTGGACGAGTTTGGTTATGTTGAAGCGCTTGTAGCGTCATCGACATCATACCGGTTTTCGGTGCAAGCAAGCGACCTGTACGAGAACGACCACCTTCAATAAAGTATTCGACGGAATAACCGCGGTGGAATAATTCCCCTAAATATTCACGGAAAATTGCAGAGTAAAGGCGATTACCTTTAAAGGTGCGGCGAATAAAGAATGCTCCCCAGCTACGGAATAAAGGTCCCGCAGGCCAAAAGTTTAAGTTAATACCTGCTGCAATATGTGGCGGTACAAGACCCTGGTGATAGAGCACATAAGAAAGTAATAAATAGTCAATGTGACTACGGTGACAAGGCACATAAACAATCTCATGCCCTTCTAATGCTAATTTACGTACTCGGTCCGCATTTTGTACATCAATACCGGAATACAGTTTGTTCCATAGCCAACGTAAGAAACGATCAGCTACCCGAAGGCTTGAATGGCTAACATCTGCAGCGATTTCATGAAGAATTTTTTCAGCTTCAGCATAGGCTTTTTCACGGCTGATATTTTTTGATTTTGCCTCATCTTCAATCGCATTTTGAATCGCTTGGGAATTTAAGAGTTTATTAAACATTGCTTCGCGGTTTGGTAGGCGAGGGCCTGTTGCCGAAATGCGTTGTTTAGCGAAGTGTATTTTAGCCACACGAGCAAGTTTTTGTGCGATTTTTTCATCTGAACCATGCTCATTTACCATGTAACGCAAAGAGAGCGCTTGAGAAAAACGTACAAAGGTATCACGCCCAAACCAAATTGCTGCAAAGGTTTTTTGAATGCCATTCAATAGACGCAGATTTGGTAAGCTTGCTTTATCTTCTTTACCAGGCGAACGCCCCCAAAGCACAGAAACCGGGATCAGTTGCACATCTAAATCAGCAATATCACGATGCAATTCTAAGTACTTATTGAACACCTTGACCGTTTCATCTTTTGCGCCTTTTGATTTAAAAAAACGACGACCTTCGTCTAAATAGACATAACGTGGTAATGCTACGCCATCAATCACATTCTTTTCAGCCGGATCAGGTAAACCTACGCTTAAACAGTTACGACGGAAAATCACGAAGTCAGTTTGAGAGGTATAAGGTAAAACATAAAGAATAGGTTGATTGATATTGAGTTGAAGCTCTTCGATGGGTTGAGCAGGGATAGGATTATTTTTTACTAAAACCGAAAGCGGTAATTCTAATAATTTACGATAAGTACTTACGATGCCAGACATAATTAATATTCTCTTTTTGTTAGACATTTCTAGGTATTGTCGGGCATTTTAACACATTCGACCAGTCAAATTCTAAAAATTTACATTTGAGATTTATGATGAACACGCAAAAATATGAAAAAAATTGACCGCACTTTTACCTCCAGAAAATAGTTGTTGCAATCGTCATCTTTCTGTATATACTAACAGTTATTCTGTATAAAGTAACAGGAGTGTATATGAGACCATTAACTGCCAGACAACAAGAAGTGCTGGAACTCTTAAAACGACATTTAGAAACCACGGGTATGCCGCCAACTCGTGCAGAAATTTCTCGTGAATTAGGCTTTAAATCCCCTAATGCGGCGGAAGAACACTTAAAAGCGCTTGCTCGTAAAGGCGCTATTGAAATTGTGGCGGGGGCTTCTCGCGGTATTCGCATTGTTGATGACAGTGCAAATGATGAGGAAGAAGAAGGCTTACCGCTCATTGGTCGCGTGGCTGCAGGGGAACCAATTTTGGCTGAGCAACATATTGAAGGTACTTATCGTGTTGATGCTAATATGTTCAAACCACAAGCTGACTTTTTATTAAAAGTATATGGCCAATCCATGAAAGATATTGGTATTTTAGACGGCGATCTTCTTGCTGTTCATAGCACAAAAGATGTGCGAAATGGACAGATTGTTGTCGCACGAATTGAAGATGAAGTGACAGTAAAACGCTTAGAGCGTAAAGGTTCTGTTATTTATCTGCATGCAGAAAATGAAGAGTTTCAACCGATTGTGGTGAATCTTGAAGAACAGCCTCATTTTGAAATTGAAGGGATTGCAGTAGGGATCATTCGTAATAACGCTTGGATGTAATGATGAAAGTGCGGTGAGAAAATAAAGTGTTTTGTGACCGCACTTTGTCTATTCTGGCTATTTGCCATTCGGCTTATTGCTCTCTATAATGCCAAAAAATTTTCAAATCAAGGAAGGAAACATGCAGTTTTCCAAAATGCATGGCCTTGGCAATGACTTTGTTGTTGTTGATGCTGTGACGCAAAATGCCTATTTTACCCCTGAAACCATTAAACGCTTAGCTGATCGTCATCGTGGTATTGGTTTTGATCAGCTTTTAATTGTTGAGCCACCTTATGATCCAGATTTAGATTTCCATTATCGTATTTTCAATGCCGATGGTAGTGAAGTGTCGCAATGTGGAAATGGAGCAAGATGTTTTGCGCGTTTTGTGACTTTAAAAGGACTGACTAATAAAAAGGATATTGCAGTAAGCACGCAAAAAGGAAAGATGGTTTTAACGGTAAAAGAAGATGGTCAAATTCGCGTCAATATGGGCGAGCCGATTTGGGAACCCAATAAAATTCCTTTTACTGCCAATAAATTTGAAAAAAATTATATTCTGCGAACCGATGTTCAAACGGTGCTTTGTGGTGCAGTATCAATGGGTAATCCACATTGTGTTGTTCAAGTGGACGATATTGAAACGGCCAATGTAGCTGAGTTAGGTCCATTATTAGAGAATCACGAACGTTTTCCGGAAAGGGTAAATGCTGGATTTATGCAAGTCGTCAATCGTAACCACATTAAGTTGCGTGTATATGAACGAGGTGCAGGTGAAACGCAAGCTTGTGGCAGTGGCGCTTGTGCGGCAGCGGCTGTAGGGATTATGCAAGGTTTACTTGATAACAAAGTGCAAGTTGATCTACCAGGTGGTAGCTTACTTATTGAATGGGAAGGCGTAGGCTCACCGCTTTATATGACTGGCGATGCGACTCATATTTATGATGGTAACATTCACCTTTAAGCTCTTCTAATCGAATAAAAAAATGCGTGGAGACTATCCACGCATTTTTTGTTTATTGTTCAACTTCCACATCACGTTGATTTAATGGTTGCGTTGGGCGGTTGTTTTTCCCTTCCATTTCTTCTATTGCGGCAATTTGTGGCTTGCTTGCTTGAATTGGTGCTTTAAAAATGGTCCAAGCCACGTTTTCACTACAAGGTGGAGTTGTGAGCGATCCATTTAAGCGGAAGCGTGCCATCTCTTTTGGCATTAGCGCTTGAATATCAATCGGTTGAGCCAATTTTTCTTTTTGTCCAACCGTAAGTTTTTTCTCTACTACTGGTGCTAATGCCGGATTAGCCTCACCTTCATTTACCATTACGGCAACAACTGCCAAAGCTTTATCTTCACTTTGATGGACAAAATGAATTTCTAAAGGATAATGTTGACGTTTAAAGGTATGCTCACTTGGTGTGTGAAAGTGAAATTGTTTTAAATAAAATGGTTTATCGTTGAGCGTAATAAATGGTGCATTTTCTTGTGCAACACTGACTTGCACGGTATGTCCATTGTTTTCTACTTGATACTCCGCAGGGAAGTAATTCATCTTAAGTGGTTTATTTGCCACTTTCATGCCGTTATCAGCTTCAAGATTAACAGGCGACTGAACTTTCCCTAGCTTACAGGTTTGATATTCGGTGAGCAAATCACCCCAATGTTCAGGGCTTTCTTTCCCATTATAAGACCAATGCGCTTTATGCGTTTGGGCAAATGATGTTGCGCTTAATGCGATGAGTAAGCTAGAAAGCAATAGACGAGTCTTCATAAGGCACCTCTCCTTTTTTGTGGTATATGCCTCATCGATTCTACTGGTTCTGTATGATAACTTTTTGATTTTGGTCAAATCTTGTTTGACTGTTGAACTCATCGTACGAGTGGGGCGTGCTAAAAAAAGTGGTCTATTTTGACCGCACTTTTTTAGCCCTGACAGAGTCGTTCTCTCAGATCTTCTGCAGTTTTGCTGGTTTTAATTCGCTCAAAAACGATGTCCGCTTCAGGATATTCTTTATTGAGATAGTGTAGCCATTGTTTGATTCGGGCAACATGATAAAAACCGGAATCATGGAAATTTTCCATTTTCGCATATTTTTGCAAGATTTTTTGAATATCCACCCAAGGCATTTTTTTGCAATTTTGTTTGAGTACAAGGCTTAAGTTTGGGATATTTAATGCCCCACGCCCGACCATTAGATCTTCGCAACCTGTCGCTTTCAAACATGCTTGACCATCTTCCCACCGCCAAATTTCACCATTAGCAATCACTGGGATCGTCAAGCGAGATCTCACTTCACCGATTTTTTCCCAATTGATGCGATCGGCACGATACCCATCGGCTTTGGTTCGACCGTGAATAGTGATTTCAGTCGCACCACCTTGTTGTACGGCATCGGCAATTTCAAACGCTTGTGAAGTACAATCCCAACCTAATCTTACTTTCACACTGACAGGTAAATGACTAGGTACGGTTTTTCGCAAGGCTAGAGTCGCTTGATAAATTAATTCAGGTTGTTTGAGAAGTGCTGCACCTCCGTTGCTCCCATTAACGGTTTTGGATGGGCAGCCACAATTTAAATCAATACCATGTGAGCCCAGTTCAATGGCGCGATTGGCATTTTCAGCAAGACAATTAGGATGTTGACCTAAAAGTTGGACACGAACAGGGGTTCTAGAAGGGGTAAATCCTTGATTTTTGAGTTCAGGGCAAAGACGATAAAAGACTTTTTCAGGTAAGAGTTGATCCACCACGCGAACAAATTCGGTGACGCAGAGATCATATTCATTCACCTCGGTTAAAAGCTGGCGAACGGAAGGGTCAAGCACTCCTTGCATGGGGGCGAGGATAACACGCACTATTTCCAGCCTTTCACTTTACAAATTAAATCGTAAGCGGCCTGGATTTGTTGCGCTTTTTCTTTAGCCATCTCCATCATTTCTGGCGGTAAGCCTTTCGCAACTAATTTATCCGGGTGATGTTCATTCATTAAACGACGATATGCACGTTTTACGGCATTGCGATCATCACTTTCACTCACGCCCAATACTTTATAAGCATCACTTAATGTTGGGCCTGAAGATTGTTGGTATCCGCCCTGTTGTTGGTATTGGTAACCACCTTGCTGTTGATAATCGCCTTGTTGGTATTGGCGATAGAATCCACCTTGGGTAAATTGGCGAGCCGCAATTTCCATTGCCAGCATTTGCTCAAACTGCATACGGGAAAGACCAAGCTCTTCGGCCACCACATAAAGCACTTCTTTTTCTGAGTCATGTAATTGAGAATCAGCAAAGGCAGCCTGCACTTGCACGTGTAAGAACATTCTCAGTAAGTCAGCACGTTGTCCACATCCAATACGGAATTCGCGAATCACCTGACGTAGTGGAAAATCTGTTGCTTTACCTCGACTAAATGCCTCTTGAGCAAGTTTGCGATGACTCTCATCTAATTGCATCTGATTCATCAACTGATTGGCCAGTTGAATATCTTCTTCTGTCACACGACCTTTGGATTTACTTAAATGTCCAAGTACCGCAAAAGTGGTTTGCATAAAGAGCGCTTGTCGGGTCGTTTTTTTCTTAAAAAAGCTAGAGTTAACCGAACCAAGCTCATAGAGTTTTTTATCTGCGATAGAGCCTAAAATAAGTCCAGCGATGGCGCCAAAAAAGCCCCCCCATTTAAAACCGAGAAAAACGCCGATAATCTTTCCAAAAAAATACATTCTCTTCCCCTAAAGTGCGGTCAAAAAGGTCTTTGACAATAATGGGCAGACGCAAATGTCTGCCCTTACATTAATATGGCTTTATTCTTATTTTTCAAGTGATGAATTACACACCATAACTTTCACGATAAGCCCGCATCGCAGGTAAATATTGCTGATAATCGGGTTCTTTTTCAATGAATTGCATTAAATCATCCAAATCAATAATGGAAAGCACTTGGCATTGATAGTCTCGTTCTACTTCTTGGATGGCTGACAGTTCCCCTTTGCCTTTTTCCTGACGATTTAATGCAATAAAGACAGCGGCTAATTTCGCGTTATTGGCTTCAAGATGCGCCATGGATTCACGAATGGCTGTGCCAGCTGTAATGACATCATCGACTAATAACACATTGCCGGTTAATGGGCTACCGATCAAATTACCGCCTTCACCGTGATCTTTGGCTTCTTTACGATTAAAGCAAACAGGTGTGTCACGGTTAAATTGATTGAATAGTGCAATGGAAACGCTCGTCGAAATCGGAATGCCTTTGTAGGCAGGACCAAAAATGACATCAAAATCGACCGCACTTGATTGAATTGCCTTCGCATAGAATTCACCTAAGCGAGCAAGATCTGCACCCGTGCTAAATAATCCTGCGTTAAAAAAATAAGGGCTTTTTCGACCTGATTTTAGTGCAAATTCACCAAATCTAAGCACGTTACGGCTCAAGGCGAATTTAATAAATTCGATTTTGTAGCTTTCCATTTTTTGTTCCTATAAACCTAATGCTTCACGTTGTGCAGCGAAGATTTGTTCGCAGCCTTGTTTGGCTAAGCCTAATAAGGTGAGTAATTCTTCGTGGCTGAATGGTTCGCCTTCTGCGGTACCTTGCACTTCGATCATGCGGCCATCTTCCATCATTACAACATTCATATCTGTTTCAGCGGCTGAATCTTCTACATATTCCAAATCACACACGGCTTCACCTTCAACAATTCCAACCGAAATTGCGGCAACCAGACCTTTGATTGGATTGGTTTTTAATGTGCCGTTAGCGATTAAACCGTTGATAGCATCACATAATGCTACTGCAGCACCCGTAATAGAGGCTGTTCTTGTACCGCCATCCGCTTGAATCACATCACAGTCTAAGGTAATAGAACGTTCGCCAAGGGCCTCTAAGTCAACCATTGCACGTAATGAACGTGCGATTAAACGTTGAATTTCCATGGTGCGTCCACCTTGTTTGCCTTTTGCTGCTTCACGTTGTATACGGCTGTGTGTAGAGCGAGGTAACATACCATATTCTGCTGTCACCCAACCTTGATTTTGTCCTTTTAAGAAACGCGGTACGCTTTCATCAACACTCGCCGTACATAAAACTTTAGTATCACCAAATTCCACTAATACTGAGCCTTCAGCATGTTTCGTGTAATTACGGGTGATTTTAATTGGACGAGATTGATGATTTTCACGATTATTTGGACGCATTCTGAATTCCTTTATTTTTATTGATAAAAAAGCGTGCTTATTTTAGCACGCTTTTTAGTGTTTTATGGATTTGCTTGTTCAAACTCACGAATTTTATTAAACACATCTTGTAAATCTGTACCATAGTTAATTTTTTGCAATTCAGGCACAGAGTTAGATTTTACTAACATTCTGAGTGGTTGGAATTGCATATTGCACAAGTAGATTTGTTGATGTGGCAACATATGCTGTACAAAATGAGTAAGTGCATGAATACCGCCGGTATCCAGCACAGTCACGGCATCGCATTGCAACACGATATGTTTGATCTCGTGATCCGTATGTACGGTTTTATCGTGTAAATCCGCAAAGAGTTTATCTGCCGCTGCAAAGAACAATGGACCGCTGATACGATAAGCTAACACATCATCCAGATCTTCTGGCACGGATTGTTCAATCGTTTTTGTCATTTCTGCAATGGTGCGGATAAATAAGAGGCTCGCTAATAATACGCCGACAGAGATGGCGATCACCATATCAAATAACACGGTGAGAATTAAGCAGGTGAACAACACCGCAATTTCGTTTTTTGTGGAGCGACGAGCTAAACGAATAATTTCAGGTACATTAGCCATATGCCAAGCTACCATTAATAGCAATGCAGCCATAGAAGAGAGTGGCAAATAAGACAGGGCATTCGCAAAGAATAATAGCGAGAATAAAACTAAGAGTGCATGAATTACACTGGCTATTGGTGATACCGCTCCAGATTTTACATTGGCTGCGGAACGTGCAATTGCCGCGGTTGCCGTAATGCCGCCTAAGAATGGTGAAATAATATTACCTAAACCTTGGGCGAGTAATTCATTATTGGAATGATGTTTGGTATCCGTCATATTATCTAAGATGACCGCACAAAGTAGCGACTCAATCGCGCCTAATACCGCCATTGAAAAGGCCGCAGGTAAGAGCGTCTGTATGCGATCAAAACTCCAATTGATGACTTCACCTTGCGCATTCGGAATATTCCAAGGTAAGGCAAATTCAGGTAGTACATTTGGAATGCCATGCCCTGTTGTACCATCGGATAAGGTATATTGGAATGCTGTACCAATGGTTTCAACCGAGAAGCCAAATTGTCCTAAGGCTAATGCCATGAGTGTTCCAATAATGACCGCTGGTAAATGGCCTGGCACAGGTAAACGAAGTTTGTGCCATTGCGTAAGTATAAATAAGGTGACCACACCAACAGCTGTATTCGCCCAGCTAATCGTAGGAAGTGCGGTCAAAATAGCCTGCACTTTTTCAATATAGTGAGATGGCATCTGGGCAATGTCTAAACCTAAGAAATCTTTGATTTGCAAGGTGCCGATGGTGATCCCAATTCCACAGGTAAAGCCAAGTGTAACGGGGAGAGGAATGTACTCAATTAATCGCCCTAATCGCGATAGGGCCATGATGACTAAAATAATTCCCGAAAGTAGCGTTGCCATAAGTAACCCGCTGAGCCCAAATTGTTGGGTGACGGGATATAAAATCACGACAAATGCCGCGGTTGGTCCAGAAATATTGAAGCGCGATCCACCAGTTAATGCAATCACGATACCCGCTACAATAGCGGTATAAAGACCGTGTTGAGGTGGAACACCACTGGCAATAGCTAAAGCCATGGAGAGAGGAATCGCAATGACTCCCACGGTGAGTCCTGCGATAATATCTTTAATCAATTTTTGTTTTCCGTAACCTTCACGGAAAGATTCTTTCAATGCGCTGAATGGTTTTACAGCTAAAAACACATTTTTAGAAAAGAGTAATTTGATTTGCATAAAAATACGACGATAGAAAAGAGATAAGTTTATATTTTAGCTAAAAGGAATAGGATTTTTTATGTTCTAGCTCAAAAAACTTGACTAATCTTGGATAAATCTTTATATTTCACGCACTTCAAAACGGTGAGATGTCCGAGTGGTTGAAGGAGCACGCCTGGAAAGCGTGTATGTGCGAAAGTGCATCGGGGGTTCGAATCCCCCTCTCACCGCCATTCAAATACTTTCTTTTCTTAATTTTAAATTATCTTTTTAATCAATCATTCTGATATCTAGAATTTACGCTATTTTTTGTAGAAAATATGCGTTGAATTGATTACTTTCGCTGAAAAAGCAAATTAGAAAAACAATAATAGATTGAGATGAGTTATGGCACGCCCTAAAGGATTCGAACCTTTGACCCACGCCTTAGAAGGGCGTTGCTCTATCCAGCTGAGCTAAGGGCGCATTTTAAGGGTTACATCTTTTGTATGGAATTTCGAGGGAAATATAAAAGAAGTGGTCGGCGAGATAGGATTTGAACCTACGACCCACTGGTCCCAAACCAGTTGCGCTACCAAGCTGCGCTACTCGCCGACGATTGGGCTCAATTATAGTGAGCTTTTCTTTCCAGTCAATTAATTTTTTAGATTCCTCTTTCAATTGCTCAAAATTATTCCAGTTTTTTAACCGCACTTTTGTTGTCTTTGTAATATAAGACATTGTCAGTTAAAATAGCAAACGTTTACTTAATGCCATCTTGAGGAAAAAACGCATGACTGCTCAAATTATTTCAGGTACTGAACTATCAAAAAAAATTAAATCAGATGTTGCCAGTAAAATCGTATATTATCGTGCTCAAGGCAAACGAGCACCCGGGCTCGCAGTAATTTTGGTGGGGGCAGATCCAGCTTCTCAAGTTTATGTGGGCAGTAAACGAAAAAGTTGTGAGGAAATCGGGATGGTTTCAAAGTCCTATGACTTACCTGAAACAACTTCGGAAGCAGAACTACTACAACTGATAGATCAATTGAATGCTGATGAAACCATTGATGGTATTTTGGTTCAGCTTCCATTACCAGAGCAGATTAATAGTTCATTAGTTATTGAGCGAATTAGTCCTGAAAAAGACGTGGATGGTTTCCACCCTTATAATGTTGGGCGTTTATGTCAGCGTATTCCAACTTTACGCGCTTGCACCCCTTATGGCGTGATGAAATTATTAGAAACCACAGGTATCGATTTGCACGGTAAGCATGCGGTGATCGTCGGTGCATCAAATATTGTGGGGCGCCCAATGTCACTTGAATTATTATTGGCAGGCGCTACAGTCACAGTGACACATCGTTTTACCAAAGATTTAGAACATCATATTCGTCAGGCGGATGTTTTAGTGGTAGCTGTGGGTAAACCTCGTTTTATTCCGGGCGATTGGATTAAAGAAGGGGCAACAGTCATTGATGTGGGGATTAACCGTATCAATGGTAAATTAGTCGGTGATGTGGACTATGATGTGGCGATACAAAAAGCAGCTTATATTACACCAGTACCGGGTGGAGT
>OGTZ01000442.1_pt1 | contig 13310 bp, 11 predicted proteins | sample 1573651 | NCBI WGS metagenome assembly OGTZ01 (sample SAMEA2582160, study PRJEB24529) | metagenome | biome: Human gut stool | place: China | collected 2011 | reverse complement strand
TTTTTACCGACCCCCAGTTTAACTGGGGGTTTAGTCATGCCTATTCGGCGTACAAAAAAATACTCCCACAAGATACATCTTGTAGGAGTATTAATCACACTAGTTAGATTCTTATTTAGATTCTAATTTAGCTGCTAATTCATTATATTTTCGTTCTAACTCATTATATTTTTCAGATAGGTCTTTCATATCTTTTTTGAGTTGTGTAGCATCTTCAGTAGTTACCTCTTCAGAGCTTTTACCAAATTTAAAATTGGCACCTAAGCTAATAGAATTACGGCCGTTACCAACGGTAGTGGCAGCATTAAACATTGTGTTTTTATTAGGGCGATAGAATGCACCTAAAGCCGCTGCATTAGCATTTTTATAGTTACCAAAGCCAACGGAGTAGGACCATTTGTCATGTTTATCGAAATCTAATGGATGCAAGCCAGCGAGTGCTGCAGAAGCGGCTGCTACGCTAGATACTTGTTGATCAGTGTAAGATTTAGCTTCATTTAAGCTATTAGCGCCACCATTAATAATACGATTATTTAATGTATTAATATCGCCTTCTATGGTAGTGATACGGTTTTCATGATTATCTACCACGTCTTTAATGGCATGTAATTGGGAGCCATTGACTGCATCAGTAGATGTAGCAGATACACGACCTGCCGCTACATTTGTAATCGTACGTTCTGCACCACTATCACCAATGCTCAATGTACCAACCGCATTTCCACCAGCAAAGTTATAAGTTCTGCCACCGATAACACCAGAGTTAGTAGATACAGCGGTAGCAGTAACAGACTTAGCACCTAATGCGATACTATTATCTGTAGCAGCCATCGCATTTGTACCGATAGCAATGCCGTTTTCCTTTGTTGTAGTTGCGCTATGACCGATTGCTAATGAGTCCTTTTCTGCTGCATTCGCTAATGTACCAGCAGCAAAGGCACTTTTACCAGCACTAGTAGAATAGTTACCTAATGCTACAGAGTCCTCATTAGAAGCCACTGTTTTAAAGCCTAACGCTGTAGAGTACGCACCACTAGCATTTGCATAGGAACCAACTGCAGTCGTATTCATAGCCGTTGCTTCTGCATTAAAACCAAATGCAGAAGATTGATTACCTGTACCACTTGCACTATAACCTACTGCTGTAGCATAATCATTTTTTGCTTTTGCATTATAGCCAATTGCTGTACCCATAATGTTATTGGCCTTTGCATTGTTACCGATAGCAACAGTATTTTGAGCAGTCGCTTCCGCTTTACGGCCAATGGCATACGCATCATCGTACGTTGCTTTCGCACTGTCACCAAAGGCAATAGCATTGTTACCTTGAACCTTGGCACCAGTACCACCTACTAAACCATTATTACCTTGAATGGTATTATTCTTACCCAAAGCCACAGAGTCATGTCCGTCAATACTATTATGTGTACCAACTAATAAAGAATTAATCGCATTGTCATTATTAGTATGGTTAAAGCCGCCTACGATATTATTAGTACCACCAACAGTATTGCTAGTACCTACTACCAAGCTGTGAGTAGCAGAGTTTTGATTATACCAGCCTGCTACGATGCTACCTGGACCAGATGCAGTATTATTAATACCAGAAGTGATACTATTAGAAGCAGAAGGTCGAACTGTATTCTTGTCACCACCGAGCAATATATTATTTACAGGGGAGAACATACCATTCTCAACTTGGTTATTTCCACCATAAGCAATAGAATTCTTCATGCTTAATGGAGCAGCAGTTGTAGCACTAATATCTAAGTTGGATGCTGCAAGTGCTGTTGTAGTAATACTTGCGGTAATCATAGCCGTTAACAATAATTCTTTTTTCATTTGGTTTCCCCTTTTAAGACAACACAAACAATAAATCTAAAAAAAGATTCAAAGCTATCTAATGAAACCTGAATCTTATTGTATCCCTCTATACACTATTCATTGTCAAAATATGAATAAAATATGAATATTACTCTAATATTATAATTCTAGCTCATAAGAAATGCAAGAAAATGCAAAAAAGAAGGCATACGGCTTTTATAAGCCGTATACCTTCTTTTCTATACTGGTGCGCCTAACCGGAATCGAACCAGTGACACGCAGTTTAGGAAACTGCTGCTCTATCCTACTGAGCTATAGACGCATGTATACTTTATTATATCGTTTTTAATAAAGTATACGCAAGGCGTCCTTATTGTTGTAGGTATTGGTTATTCACTTGTTTTTGTTCTTCTGGGCTAAGGTTTTGGTAGCCTTTTGCTAATGCACTGACCCAGGAGCCGTAGGCAGGATTTGGAAATACAACAAAGGTAGTACCAAAGTCTTCTTTATGTTCATCGATGATAGCGTTTCGTTCAGCTAAGGTCTTACCTTTTGTGCCAATTGGGAAGTCCCCTGCATTATCACCCATATACAAAATTACGGCGTACTTCTTAGTAATGGCATCAAAACGAGGTTGTTTGTCTGAGTCTTTTTCAAATAGTAGTACATGTTCTTTATCGACGGATGGGAAGCCTAGTTCCTTAAAGTTTTGTACTGTTGCATCATAGTTAACAGGTGCATATCGGTTTGAAACGTAGAATATTTCAACACCTTGTTTATGTACTTCATTTAGGAACTCAACAGCACCAGGCATGGCTTGCGATTTACCTTGATGCACAGCTTGACGCCACCAAGGAGCATCGAAGCGACCATTGCCATTAGCAACGCTTTCACCCATCAGTTTAGTATTATCCACTACTGTTTCATCAGCATCAAGAACGATAGCAAGAGGTTTTCTTTGATGAGATGGATCAGTAACAGCCATCTTAACAAGATTTAGCGCCACATTGTACCCTTGATACGCCAGAGCTCTGTACTCCGCAGAGGTGCGCATCCATAAAAGTCCCATTGTTTCTGTTTCGGCTTGGTACTGCTGTTTTTGCTTCAGTGCTACCTGTTCGGCCTGTACCGCCGCATCATTCACCGTCGTCGGAGAATCTGCCTGCACTACAGAACCTACGCAAAGGCTACCAGCAATGCAAGCTGTTGCTACATACCATGCTAAACTACTACGTTTCATAATTGCCTCCTATCCACATGTGCTCTCTGTATACATCCAATACACAATGTAATTCTACATAGGTATACGAAAGTCCTCTATAGATTTATAACCTATCTATGTGTTTTAAATCTATCTACACAAGAACTATGCTATAATACAGCTGTTGATAGTATTAGAGAGTTCTTATTAAAAAGAGGTATATGTAATGAAAGTATGTAAACGATCAATTATTACCAGTTCACTATTAGCTATATTGGCCATATCATCTGCGTACGGCGCTACACCAGTACAGCCAACTGAAAGTACAGACGCTGCAGTGGTTGATATGGATTATTCTAATATTCCAGAGCTAAAAAGTTCTATTGAAAGCGCAACTCCAGCCATAGTGCAATCTACGCTTGATGCGTCTAAGGGAAAACCGACCAAAGATAAGCCCATCTATTCAACAGTGACTATGTCTGGTAACCGTGTTGTATCCGTAAAAACTTACAAAACTAAAGAAGAACAAGAAAAGGCCATGTTAAAAGAGCGCAAACGCTTAGACAAGGTCACTGCAGAACGTCAGGCTAAAAGAAAAGGCGAAACACGCACAGATATGCTAAAAGGTTTAACACCAATACCGTCCTATCCACCTGTCAGTGAAACACGCGTATTACAAAGTGAAATGTTCTCTAGACCATTCGGTAGACAACTCGATTTGCGTTTAGTAGAGGCTTATATACAAGATTATGACAAGGCTAAACCTGGCGATATTTATGTCTATGCAGATTATGTGGACTACACATCTAAGCAGCTGTTAGGTGAAAAAGATGGTACCACTGCTATTTCAGCTATGATTCTACGTGTAATCATGAGAAAAGACGAAAATAAAGCTTTCAGCATCGACGTAAATGCGTACTTCATAAATCCAACAACACATACCATTTCCATAAGTCGGTCCGAAGATGTAAAGGGTATCGATATCAAGAAAGAGGAACGAGCTGAAGCTGTATTTAAACTACCATCCCACCAATTACAAGCTGTTGATCCACAGTATGAAATCGCTAAGCTTATGTATCAGGACCTAACTAATAAAAAATTTGATTAACAATATTTAAATACACTCACCACGACAAAAGCCCCACCTTACTATGAACTACATAGCAAGGAGGGGCTTCGTTTTAGTTTAAGGAAGTTCTTTTAGTCGTTTATGTTGTTTAGATAGAATATCATTTACATAAATAGTTATATAATGTGTGCAAGTTTATAGGATTGTTTTGTATTCTTTTAAGGGGTTATTTATGTAAATATAAGAGAGTTTTGTAAGGGATTTATTAGTTAGAGAGATTTATTAGTTATTTTACATCGCTGAAATCGATGTTCATGCCCAAAGCTTTAGCTACGCCTTCACCATAAGCTGGATCACATTGGTAGCAATGTTTTGCATGGCGTTCTTTAATGAAATCAGGTACGCCATCCATAGCGGCTGCTGTATTTTCAAACAAGATTTGTTGTTTTTCAGGGCTCATGAGACGGAACAATTTACCTGGTTGTGTGTAGAAGTCAGAATCGTCTTCGTAGAAGTCGTATTGGTATGCTGCACCAGATACGTCTAGACCAGGGTTTTTGAATTGTGGTTGTTCAGCCCATTCGCCAAAACTATTTGGTGCATAGCCAATTGTAGAGCCATGGTTACCATCTACACGGCCTTGTCCATCACGATGGTAGATATTTACAGGGCATTTAGCGGCATTAACAGGGATTTGATAATAATTTGCCCCTAGACGATAGCGTTGCGCATCGGCATAAGAGAACAAACGACCTTGAAGCATTCTATCAGGAGAGAAAGATATGCCGGGAATGATAGTTGTTGGAGCAAATGCAGCTTGTTCTACATCTTGGAAATAATTTTCTGGGTTGCGGTTAAGTTCCATCACACCAACTTCAATCAATGGGAATTCGTCATGATACCATACCTTTGTTAAGTCGAATGGGTTGTATGGCATGTTATTAGCTTGTTCTTCGGTCATCACTTGGATGCATAATTTCCATTTAGGAAAATCGCCTCTTTCAATAGCCTCAAAGAGGTCACGTTGGTGGCTTTCACGGTCACTAGCTATCACATTAGCCGCCTCAGCGTCGGAAAGATTTTCAATCGGCTGTTGACAAACCCAATGGAATTTAACCCATACACGTTCATCGTTTTCATTAATTAGACTATATGTATGGCTACCAAAACCATGCATTGTGCGGTAGGATTTAGGAATACCACGGTCACTCATAACGATTGTTACTTGGTGAATTGCTTCTGGCAAGCTAGACCAGAAGTCCCAGTTTGCTGTCGCATCGCGAAGGTTTGTTTGTGGATTACGTTTTACAGCGCGGTTCAAATCAGGGAATTGCAATGGATCGCGGATAAAGAATACAGGTGTATTGTTACCTACGAGGTCCCAGTTTCCTTCTTCTGTATAGAATTTTACGGCAAAGCCACGAATGTCGCGTTCTGCATCGGCCGCACCACGCTCACCGGCAACGGTAGAGAAACGTACGAATAACGGCGTTTGCTTGCCTACTTCAGAGAAAATTTTTGCTTTCGTATATTTTGTAATATCGTTAGTGACTGTGAAAGTACCAAATGCACCGGATCCTTTAGCATGCATGCGGCGTTCAGGAATCACTTCGCGCTCAAAATGAGCTAATTTCTCCATGAGCCAAACATCTTGCATCAATACAGGACCACGTTTACCTGCTGTAGCAGAGTTGCGATTATCTGGTACAGGAGCGCCAAAGGCTGTTGTTAATTTCTTTTCATCACTCATGTTACAAACTCCTACTTAGAATAAAAATAAGTAATAATATGCGACCTTAAAAATTGTATGAAACATATTATTACATAAAAAACAATAAATGTTATCAATTAATAATCATTATTTATTATTACGATTAAATCGTAACATATAAATGGCGATTATGCAATACAAAATCTTGTATACATGCTCTCATATAGAAACAGTACATGAGAAAAGCCTATAGGAAATCAATCCTATAGGCTGTCTTCATCGTTATTAGGCGCAAACACTTACATACGCCATCTATACATATAACTAAAATATATCATCTATGAATTTTATCTGCCCCCGCATTATGCAAAACATTTTCTTTTACTTCATTTACAGGATCTATTTTAGTAAACAATTCAGGTTTCCAATCTACAGGTGTTAACGTATCATTAAATGTATCAATGATTTGTCCGTTAAACATATTATTAACTGTAGTAAGTTGTTTTCCTCCAAAGACTTTCACAAATGATGTATAGTCTTTACCTGCTATATCCGCCACATTGTTTTCAGCATAGATTTGGGAGTTTTTCCCAACACCTAGTGCGTAAGCATAAGTATATTCACCATTTGTAGTATCTGACGCAAAGTAATTATTATACACATGAACCTGGCCAAATCGTACTCTTGGTAAGCGTTGTACTACATCATGGAAATAATTATGATGCAAAGTTACATGTAATTTTCCTTCATCTGAAATTTTTGAATCACTACTACCAATTAACATAGTTTTATTGTGGTTTTCAAACGTCGAATAAGAAATCGTTATATAGTCAGCTTCATTGGTAATATCAACCAATCCATCTCTATGCTCATATTTACGACCAAAGTATTTTTCTACTGTTTCGGGGCCATCTTGGAAGGAAGAATGATCAATCCAAATATGTGTACCACCTTTTATAGAAATACTGTCATACTGAGAATTCCAATTACCCTCTGGTCCATCATTAGGATCCCAAGAAGGGAAATAGTCATAAGGAGATTCAAACTGTATATTTCGTATGATTACATTATCCGAATCAAGAACCAAATTTACACCCTTTAATTTCGCATTGTCCATGCCAATGATGCTTGTATTAGACGGTACATGAACAGTAATAGACTTACTTTGATTCTTTTGTGATGCCTTACGCTTTGCTTCTTGCTCATCTTTTAAACTCTTAGGCGCTGTGCTTTGCGGCTTATGAGTTTCTAAATATTGTTGAAAGTCATAGCCATCGACCATGTAGTCTTTCATAGTCAATGGTTTACCATTATCATCGGTATCAAAATCTATAGTTCCATAGACTAGTACAATCTTAGGTGTAGTGTTTTTTCTATTCTTAAGAGCTGATACAAATTCTTTTTTGTTTGTTACTTTAAACACATTCTGCTCTGTAGCATTAGCACCACCAGTAGACCCATTGCCTACAGAAGCAAATCCATCTTGTTTCGGTAATGCTTCACGCATAAAGGTAGGACTTTCAGCTGAACCTCGCGAAAAGGTCATCATTAATCCAGCGATTAACACTATGAGCAATCCAAGGGATATCATTATCTTTTTCATACATCGAGTTCCTTAGTTTCTGATACATTACAGTATGCTATGCCGCCATCATCTCATAACAATAGCATTATCTCATAGCAACAATAAGAGAACCCCTTCATAGTACCAATAGGCCTATGAAGGGGTATCATTTTATTTACGCTGGACGGCTCCAGTCGACTTGTACATCGATGGCTTCCCACATGCGTGTTAAAGCTAATTTGAAATTGTCTAAAGACTCTAATGGTTTTACAGTTAACCGTTCATATGTATCAAGACCTGTAGCATGCTCGATAGCATGTTCATCGTTCAAGTAAGCGATAACCTTATCTACCCACTCTTGTTCAGGTAACTCTACGGATACTGTTTTTGCTTCTGTATCATAGGACAAGAAGCCGTTGCTGTTGATGCCATAATGGATGGCTACACGAAATAAACTCATATCTATACCTCTCTTGCGGTAATTTCTAAACACTATATCCATATTGTAACATGAACATTTATATTAGCGAAAGTATTCAATATAAACTTTATGAGTCTACCGTATGGAATTATACATCCTCGTTAGTAGATTGTGCATCTACTGCAGCCTTAAGTTCTGATCTCTTTCTACGCGCCCCATTTTCTCCATGAAAGCGTTGCCAAAGAGCCCCACTCATAACAGCAGTCTCACCGAACTTAGATTCTAAGGAATCCAGTACACCAGCCAGCTTATTTTCGTTTTCATTCCGGGGCGACTCAAAGAGGCTATCCTGCATCGGTACCTCTTCATCGAGACCACTTACGGTAAGACCTAACAAGCGTATAGGGCCTGGTGGATCTATAAAGATAGTCCCTTTAGGTTGTTCGGTCATCTTATCTTGCATGAGCTTATTCCATAAAAGCAGCGCTGTTTCAAAAAACACATGCTCATGGTCTGACGGTGAATCTAATCGTTTCTGCCGCGATACGGTAGTGAAGTCATCATAGCGTACCTTAATCGATACGGTAAGTCCCAAAAGGTTGCGTTTCCGTAACCGTTTTGACAAGCGATTAGCAAAGTATCTGAACTCGAGTTCAATAGCACTGCCATCAACAAGGTCCTCTTCGTAGGTTTCTTCGGCTCCAATGGATTGTATTTTACGATCAGTTTCCACAGGCCGTTCATCAATACCATTTGCCAGTTCCCATATGCGTCGCGCCTGGTTTCCCACAATAGGAATAAGACTACGTTCATCAGGCAATGCTTGAATATGACGCATCAAGTGAAAGCCTCCTGCTTTCAACCGTTTTTCCGTATGAGGACCAACACCCCAAATCCGTTTAATAGGTAATGGAGCCAAAATATCCTTTTCACGACCATAAGGAATCACTACAAGACCATCTGGTTTGTCTAAATCGGAGGCTAGTTTAGCGAGAAATTTATTAGGTGCTAAGCCCGCCGAGATGATAAGCCCAGTCTTCTCATACACACGATCCTTAATGGCACGACCTAACGCTTTAGGCCCACTATACATGGTAGACATACCGCTCACCTCAAGAAAGGCTTCGTCGATAGATAATGGCTCAATGTAGGGAGTGAATTCTTTCATAATAGAAAAAATCTGATGGGATACCTCTTTGTAGCGGTCCATGCGTGGATACACATAGATACCATCAGGGCATAATTTCTTAGCCCTCGAAATGGGCATGGCGGAGTGAACACCGAATTTACGAGCCTCATAAGAGCAGGTAGCAACGACACCACGTGAAGAAAGACCACCCACGATAACGGGGTGGCCTTTATATTCTGGATGATCCAGTTGTTCGATGGACGCGAAGAATGCATCCATATCAACATGCATAATCCAACGTCTCATTGTTACGCTTCTTTTTCGTGCTCAGAAATACGGCAGTATTTAATTTGCGCACAAATGCACTCATCCTTAGATTTATATAATTGAGGGATGATTTCTAGAATGTCGCCAAATGTAGCTTCGTTAATGGAGTAACGTGTCCATAAGCCATTACGTTGAGAGTTAACTACACCTGCATCAATTAAGATTTTCATATGGTAGCTCAACGTAGATTGGGATAAATTGAAGCTAGCTAAAATATCAGCTGCACATAATTCATTGCAAGACAACATGTCGATGATGTGTAATCTTGTTTCATCGCTTAATGCCTTAAAAATCGTCGCTAAACGTTCATAAGAAACTTCAACCATATCTTTAACTCCTCAAATCCGTATCAAAAAATGTCAATCTACTTATGGATACTATTATATACTATTTCTTAATGTAAATCTATTTTTTTCTTTATATTTGTATCTTAATAATTTATTATGAATACCAAATAATTATATATGAGTAAATTTCACCACATTATAAACTAATTTCAGCACGCTATAGGCTATTCGCTATGAATATTTTAAATAAATTTTCATCTCATAGATTTATTTAGTTATACATAAAAATGTATATATAATGGTTTTGTGCAATTATTTTCTATAGAATTTTCGATATAGCGATTTTCTAATAACCATATAGCATACTTCGATATACCGCACTATATTAGCAATCTAAAGGATTAGATATAAACTATACCGATTTTGTGTTCTAATAACTTTCAATACAAAAGACCCCTCATAGAGGGGCCTTATCTGTATAATTCTATAAGTCGATTGTATAGTAGGAAAAACATAGAATTTATAATGATAAATTCTAGTCTCCCCTAGAGCAAACCAATTATACCAAATTAGTATAGCTTAGAATACGTTTACTAAATCGATTGTTTGGTTACGATTAGGACCTACGGATACAATGCCCAAAGGTACACCTGTTACTTCTGCAATGCGTTCTACATATTTGCGAGCATTTTCAGGAAGATCTTCGTATTTGCGGATACCAGAGATATCTGTTTCCCAACCTGGCAATGTTTCGTAAACAGCTTCGCATGCTTCAAGATCTTTCAAGTTAGCTGGGAAACCTTCTACATCTTTACCATTCAATTTATAACCTACGCAGATTTTCAATTCTTTGAAGGAATCAAGGATATCCAAACGTGTAATAGCGAGGTAATCTAAGCTGTTAAGACCTGCAGCGTATTTAACAACCATAAGGTCTAACCAACCACAACGACGAGGACGACCAGTTACAGTACCGAACTCATGACCAAGTTTGCGAAGGTTGTCGCCAGTTTCATCAAGAAGTTCTGTAGGGAATGGACCTGCACCAACGCGTGTTGCGTACGCTTTTACAACGCCGAAGATATTTTTCAAGTAGTTTGGACCAATACCAGCGCCTGTGGAAGCACCACCAGCGATTGGATGAGAGGATGTTACGAATGGATATGTACCATGGTCAAGGTCAAGCATAGTAGCTTGAGCGCCTTCGAATAATACCTTTTTGTCCTCTTGAACCGCTTTAAGAACAGCGATGTTAGTATCTGTTACATATGGTTTCAACGCTTCAGCGTATTTGATGTAATCCGCTAAGATTTCATCATAGTTAACAGGTTCAGCATCATACACCTTAGTAAGCATTTTGTTTTTGAATTCTACATTATATGCTAATTTTTGTTTGAATGTTTCAAGGTCATATAAGTCGCAGATACGGATGCCAATACGGTTAATTTTATCAGCGTAGCAAGGACCGATACCATTTTTAGTAGTACCGATTTTAGCATCACCTTTGGATGCTTCCTCTGCATTATCTAAAGCGATATGATATGGCATGATAACATGCGCACGGTCAGAAATATGAAGGGATTTTGCAGATTTACCTTGTTTTTCAAGGCCTTCGATTTCTTGTAACAATACTTTAGGGTCGATTACAACACCAGTACCAACGATATTTTGTTTGTTATCGTACAAAATGCCGCTTGGTAAAAGGCGAAGAGCAAATGCTTTGTCATCTACCACAACAGTATGACCTGCATTATTACCACCTTGACTGCGCACTACAACGTCTGCACGTTCCGCGATCCAGTCAACGATTTTACCTTTACCCTCGTCACCCCATTGAGTGCCGATAACCATACTTGTTGCCATATCTATATCCTCCATGTGAAAGTCTAAATAATTCACTAACATTATACAACAATGTTCGGACTCTGTGAAAGTATTTATACAAATTCAATCTTTAGTTTCTTTCCAAAAGCATGAGCTATTTTCTGTAATGTTTTTAACGATGGATTACCATTGCCATTTTCAATCTTACTAATATCAGACTGAGTAATACCTGTTAATTCGGATAACTCCATTTGCGTCATATGAGCTGCCAATCGTGCTTCAACTATATTCTGAATAATTTGATACTCATCATCTAATGCATCCCACTCTTTTTTAAACTTCGGATTTTTCAATTGTTTCTCTAAATATTGATCTAACGTTTCCATATTATGTATACCTTTCAATATAATCATTCTTATATTTAACAGCTAATTCTATAGCACTCTTCGGTGTTTTCATAGATTTCTTTACAAAACCATTTGTTAAAACAATTCGCTTTCCCACAAAAAAGAAATACAATATTCTAGAAATATTTGAACCTTGCTTTATTCGTAACTCATAAACCCCATCTTCTAAATATTTAGACTGAGGCTCTCTCAAACGATTGCCATATAATTCAAGTATCTTTAGATCTCGAATTGTTTTAGCTCGCTGCTTATCTGAAAGTTCATTTAAGAATACTTTTGCTGGCTTTTCTCCACTTACAGTTTCATAAAAAACAACAGAAAACGTATCCATCATATTCCTCCTAATACTAGAAGAAATCTTTACTTTATTATATGTTAAAACATATATCAAGTAAAGATATTGAGATATAGAAAGTCAAAATCTTACTATAATCAATATAAATAACCGGTTTATTAAAGTAAACACATGGGAGGTGACCATTGGTCACCTCCCATGTATTGACATTTTAACGAGTCAAAATATTCTATTTTAGTTCTTTCATACAATTTAGCTACTTACCTACCATTACATCTTTAATATGATTTATTGCAGCGATATTATTTTGGTTCTTTTAGCCAAAAGCTCATCAGTAGCCCCATCAATCCTACAGGCACCAGGGTCATCAACGCTGTTTGTACATCGTAAATATCTGCTAAGTGTCCAATATAAGGTGCCACAAGACCCCCTAAAGTAATGCCAAGGCCTAGTGTAATACCGGACGCAAAGCCGGCGTTTTTAGCAAGGTATTTTTGACCTAGTACCGTAATCGGTCCGTATTGTGAGAATACGCCAAAGGCCATCGGTATCATGGCACCGAAGAAGCCCCATATATTTGGTACAAAGATAAATACTAAAACAGATGGCAAAAAAATAAGATTCCCTAAGCGTACCGTTTTAAGGAAGCCTAATTTATCGGACAAAGCCCCGCCCATATAGGTAAGGACTGCGCCCATGGCAAAATACATAGTAAGAGCCAAACTCGATGCACTGGCTTCGCCGTTAATAACGGTAATATACAAGATTGGAATAAAGATTGACAAGACGGAAAATAGAATCGATCGAGAAGCGATGACAAAGAAAAGTTTACCGAAACTCACCCAATCATTTGTACCAGCACTAGTGGCTTTGGTAGGACTTTTACTTTCACCAGCATTTGGCGTACTGGTCACCCCAGTAAAGGCGTATAGATATAGTAGCACACCGAGTATAGCGATAGCAGTAAAAACCCATAAAAATTGCCCGCCGAAAACGTAAACACCACCCGCGATGAGAGGACCCAAAGCAAAGCCCGCACTGCCGCCGACTGCGAAACGCCCCATAGCATTCCCGATTTCATGGGATTGCGTGCGATTCACAAGAAGAGCCGCCTCAGGATGGAATAATGCTGCCCCTACCCCCGCCAAAAGCGACAGAGCAAGTATCATTTCATAACTCGTAGCCATTGCCATGGCGCTAATGGACACGAGAGTCACCGTAAAGCCAACGGGAATAAACCAGGGCACGCGC
>OGTZ01000439.1_pt1 | contig 13404 bp, 10 predicted proteins | sample 1573651 | NCBI WGS metagenome assembly OGTZ01 (sample SAMEA2582160, study PRJEB24529) | metagenome | biome: Human gut stool | place: China | collected 2011 | reverse complement strand
AAATATAAAAAAGTCTAAAAAGATCAAAAAAATGTGATTTATTCAATAAATCTTCAACTGATCTATTATCCTTTAAAGCAGTATATATTACAATGACAGGACTATAAAAAAACGGAGTTCGATATGACTTACACACAAGCATTCATGAAAAACTTTCTGGGCGCAAGTCCAGATTGGTATAAATTAACCATTATTGCCTTCCTGGTAATTAACCCGATTTTATTCTTTTTTGTTAGTCCATTTCTTGCAGGTTGGCTACTCGTTGCCGAGTTTATTTTCACGCTAGCCATGGCATTAAAATGCTACCCTCTTCAACCAGGTGGTTTATTAGCATTTGAAGCCATTGCTATTGGTATGACAAATGCTGAACACGTTAAAGCGGAGATCGTGGCAAACTTTGAAGTGGTTTTACTTTTAATCTTCATGGTGGCCGGTATTTATTTTATGAAGCAACTTTTGCTTTATGTTTTCACCAAATTATTAGTGCGGATTCGTTCTAAAATCGTCCTCTCTTTAGCATTCTGTTTTAGTGCTGCATTTCTTTCAGCTTTCTTAGATGCACTAACTGTTGTAGCAGTTATCATTAGCGTTGCCATGGGTTTCTATGGGGTTTATCACAAAGTCGCATCAGGAAAAAACCTACAGGATGCAGTTGATATTACCGATGATAACAAAATCAAAAATCATGAAACTTTAGAAAAATTCCGTTCTTTCTTACGTAGCTTAATGATGCATGCAGGTGTGGGTACCGCTCTCGGTGGTGTCATGACCATGGTGGGGGAACCTCAAAACTTAATCATTGCAGAACAAGCTAAATGGAATTTCATTGAATTTTTCTTCCGTATGGCACCAGTGACAGTCCCTGTATTTATCTGTGGATTACTCACTTGTATTTTAGTCGAAAAATTTAAATTATTCGGCTATGGTGAAAAACTACCGGAAGAAGTATGGCAAGTCTTAGCGGATTTAGATCGTGAAAACGCACAAAAAATGTCTAAACAAGATAAGATTCGTCTTTCTGTTCAAGCAGTTATCGCAGTTTGGTTAATCTTAGGTTTAGCTTTCCACTTAGCGGCCGTAGGCTTGATTGGTTTAAGCGTAATCATTCTTGCGACAACCTTTACTGGTGTAACCGATGAACACGCAATTGGTAAATCATTCCAAGAAAGTTTACCTTTCACTGCACTATTAGTGGTGTTTTTCTCTGTCGTTGCAGTGATTATCGATCAAAAACTCTTTGCGCCAATTATTCACTTTGTATTAAGTTCTGAAGAGAAAACACAGTTAGCATTATTCTACTATTTCAACGGTTTACTGTCTGCGATTTCTGATAACGTATTCGTAGCAACAGTTTATATCAATGAAGCGAAACATGCCCTTGCGACAGGCGCAATTGCACCGCACCAATTTGAATTACTTGCAGTGGCAATCAATACGGGAACAAACTTACCTTCTGTCGCCACACCAAACGGTCAAGCTGCATTCTTGTTCTTATTAACATCGTCGCTTGCGCCATTAATTAAACTTTCTTATGGTAGAATGGTCTACATGGCATTGCCTTACACTATCGTATTAACGTTAGTGGGTTTCCTTGCAATCGAATTTATCCTACCAGGAATGACGATTTGGCTTGCAAACCTTGGCTTAATTCTTCCAATTTAATGAAGCATAAGGAGAAAGAATGCTCGACTTTTTTAAGCAATTATCCCTTAAACGTTCAGCGTGGTTCTTTTTGGCATTTACCGCATTTGCCTTAGAATCGACCGCACTTTACTTTCAATACGGCATGGGTTTACAACCTTGCGTACTTTGTGTTTACGAACGTTTAGCTATGGTAGGGTTATTTATTGCTGGTTTTATCGGCGCCTTAGCCCCTAGTTCGCTTATTGTCCGCATTCTTGCTCTTATTGTGGGTTTATTTAGTGCAATCAAAGGATTAATGATCTCCATTCGTCACCTTGATTTACAAATGAATCCAGCCCCATGGAAACAATGTGAATTTATACCAAACTTTCCGGAAACGTTACCATTCCATAAATGGCTACCTGCTGTGTTCAATCCAACAGGTAGCTGTAATGAAAGCCAATGGTCACTTTTCGGCATCACGATGGTGCAATGGTTGGTATTTATTTTCGCTGTCTATGTTATTGTGTTGGGATTAATTACCCTTTCACAAGTGAAGAAAAGTCGAAATCGACGCCTTATTTTTAAATAGTCTAATCACATACTAAAAAGCCTAGAGATATTCCTCTAGGCTTTTTATTACTGAAAATCATTCAGTTCTCAACGTTATTCAAGAAAAAAATACCAATAAGGCATTAAAATCAACCAAATAAACGCACTGAACATAACGACAAATTTAAAACTAAAGTGTTTGGTTTTATGGCGAAAGCGTTTCATTCCACAATAAATGCCAATGAAACCACCCAAAAGACTTAATAGAAAAAAGGTATTTTCAGAAATTCGCCAGCCGTGACGAACCGCGCGGACTTTGTCTTTCCACATTAAAAAATAAGCGGCGATATTTACCGCCGCTAACATCACAAATAAAAGCTGAATCAGCATTATGCGTAAACGAGAAGATCAAAAAATAATAGTTCATTTTAACATATTGATCTGGTATTACGCCTCTCCTTTTGCATGAACAAACATCAAGTAAGGTGTTATTTTTATAGCATCTCACAGGCTTTTTCATATCCAGCTTCACAGGATTTTTTAAACCATTGATCGGCAAGTTTGCTATTGCGTTTTGTGCCAAAGCCATTGTCATACATCGCACCTAAATTATACATTCCCTCAGGACTACCGTTTTCAGCAGCAAGTTGGAAATACAAAAAAGCTTTGGCATCATCTTTTGGTGTGCCGAACCCATTAAAGTGAAGAATGCCTAACTCATTTTGCGCTTCACCGTTCCAGCTTCCGCCCGCCAATTCATAACATTCCCGTGCAGACTGATAATCTTTTTTGATAGTATCGCCATAAGTATAAAGAAATCCAAGTTGATAATAAGCTTCCGTGACGTCTTTTTTCGCGGCCTTTTTATACCATTTGATCGCTTCTAATTCATCTTTTCTAACTAAATCACCTGAACTATATTCAAATCCTAAATTATAGTAAGCCAGCCCATGACCTTGTTCTGCACTACGATGTAGCCATTTCATCGCTTCTTCGCTATTTTGTTCAACTCCTTCGCCTTTTGCATAGCGATTGTACAGACTATTTTGTGCATCAGCATCACCTTGTTCCGCAGCGGCTTTATACCATTTAAAGGCTTCTTCATTATTCTGTTCAATTTCATCACCTCGAACGTAAGCCATCGCTAAATCCTTTTGTGCATCAAGATCGCCTTCTTTAGCGCGTTCAAGTAATTCATCAAAATTATCTCGCACAGCAAGACGGCTTCGAAGTTGTTGTACTGAGCGTTCGACATCCTCTCCAGCTTCTTTTGCGAGTAGATAAAACGCTTGAGCCTTTTCTAAATTTTGTGACACATTGCCTATTCCGTCACGATAAATCTCAGCCAGCTCCCAAGCTGCACCGCTCATTTGGTATTCTGCTGCTAGCTCTAGCCATTTCAAGGCTTTCTGGCTATCTTGTTGAACACCCTCACCTCTTTTATAAGCATTACCAACATAGTAATAGGCATCAATTAAGCCATTTTCAGCGGCTTTTAAATACCATTTAAAGGCTTGTTTTTTATCCCCTCTGAAATCGTGTAAATTTGCTAAACCATACATTGCATTAGGAAGCCCCATTTCAGCAGCTTTGGTTAGGTATTTTTGCGCTTCAGCATAATTAGTTGGAATATCCTCGTGAGCGTTGTAGAGTGTCCCAAGGTTATTATAAAGCGTCATTAAATCTTCATTGGTTAAATCTTGTTTATTCTTCTCAGCAAGCAAGTAATATTCCAATGCTTTAGGATAATTAATTGGAACTTCATATCCTATAACACCATCATATACCTGCGCTAAAAGGTATGAAGCAAGCCCATCATTGTCATATTTCTTAAGCATTTCAACGCCTTTAAATGTGTCTTGCTCCACGCCAATGCCTAAAAGATAGAATCGTCCCAAACTAATTGTCGCTCGTTTATCGCCTTGACGAATGCCTTGCTCAAACCATTCTACTGATTTTTCGGGCTCACCCATATCATCATAAAGCGCACCAATATTATTTGCCGCTAATGGATAACCCAATGCATTCGCGCGGTGATATAACGTCATTGCTTTATCGTAATCGACTTCTTCCCCTTTACCAAGAGCATATACTCTCCCCAACTGATATATTGCCTCTGCATCACCTTGTTCTGCATGTTGCTTTAAGGCTTCAAGACTATTTTTGTCAGTCGAGCGAAATAAACTTAATAATGTTTTAAACATGGAACTTCCTTTGGAGAGATAAATGTATTTCAGTTGAATCGAAAGTGCGGTTGGATTTTTAACTAAATTGGATAATAGGCTCAGCACCGTTAAACCACTATCGTGGCAATTTAAGTAAGCATAATGGAGACTGGTTTTTACCCGAGCTCTTTAGGCTGAAGAATTAATATATTTATCGTTTAGTTGAGCTACCAAATAATATAGTATTTTATTCAACTATTCTATTACTCAGAAAAATAGCACTATAACATCAACTAATTAGCCTTTACCTTTCCCTATAAATCATAAAAAATTGAAATAAAAAACGGTAACATCCTTCATTGATGTCACCGTTTCGTTTAGCAAAGATGAAAAATTAGTTTGCGTAAACAGGAAGACGTTTGCAGATTGCCAACACTTTTTCTTTGGTTGCAGCAATCACTTGTTCTTCGTTTTCTTTGCCTAATGCATCTAATACATCACACATCCAGCCGGCTAACTCACGGCAATCTTGTTCGTTAAAGCCACGACGAGTCACCGCTGGTGTACCAACACGAATACCAGAGGTCACAAATGGTTTTTGTGGATCATTTGGTACAGAGTTTTTATTCACTGTGATATTCGCTTTACCTAACGCAGCATCAGCTGCTTTACCGGTTAAGCCTTGTTTAATGAAACTCACTAAGAATAAATGGTTTTCTGTGCCATTTGAAACCACGTCATATCCACGTTGTTTAAACACTTCCACCATTGCTTTCGCATTTTTAATCACGTTTGCTTGGTATTCTTTATAAGCTGGCTCTAATGCTTCTTTGAAACATACTGCTTTCGCCGCAATAATGTGAACTAATGGACCACCTTGGTTTGCAGGGAAAACAGAAGATTGTAAGCGTTTATAAAGCTCTTCATCACCACAAGAAGAAAGGATTAAACCACCACGTGGACCACCTAAGGTTTTATGAGTGGTCGTTGTCACAACGTGTGCGTATGGTAATGGGTTTGGATATAAACCTGCTGCAATTAAGCCTGCAACGTGAGCCATATCCACAAATAAATACGCGCCTACTTCATCCGCGATTTCACGCATTTTTTTCCAATCTACCACTTGAGAATAAGCTGAGAAACCCGCCACAATCATTTTTGGTTTGTGTTCTAATGCTTTTTGACGCACATCTTCATAGTCGATTAAACCATCAGCAGTAATACCATAAAGTACAGAATTATAGATTTTACCGGAGAAGCTTACTTTCGCCCCATGGGTTAAGTGACCGCCGTGTGCTAAATCCATCCCTAAAATGGTATCGCCCGCATTGATTAATGCACCATATACTGCCGCATTTGCTTGTGAACCTGAGTGTGGTTGTACGTTCACATAATCCGCACCAAATAACTCTTTCGCGCGATCAATCGCCAACTGCTCCACAATGTCTGCGTACTCACAACCGCCGTAGTAACGTTTACCAGGATAGCCTTCAGCATACTTGTTAGTAAACTGTGAACCTTGCGCTTCCATTACGCGTGGGCTTGCATAGTTTTCAGATGCGATAAGCTCGATATGCTCTTCTTGACGACGATTTTCGTCCTGAATGGCTTGCCATAGAACCGGATCGTAATCAGCGATGTTCATACTTTTTTTAAACATTGTGTTTTCCTCGTTGTTTGAATTATTTGTGTATAGTTTACCTGTTTCCAAGTAAAAACTTAATCAAAAATTTCGATCATATTTTTCATTATTACAATGAAAAACATTCATTTATCTAAATCGAGCCTTTTTCTTTCACTAATTTCTCAATTAGTTTAACTTCTTTTGTTTTCTCGCCAGCTCCCAGTTTACGGCATTGGCTGGTTTCTTTCGTATACGTATTAAAATTTGTCATCCTTGTTGGGCTTTTCATTTTAATCTTCATATCCAAATGATTACCGCAGTTATTACAAGGTGAAACAAATTCCTTATCTAATTCTTTAAATTCTGGAGATTGTTCAATAATTTTCGCAACTTGTGGTGAATGCGCAATTTTAAATAGACGATCTGTAAAGTCATAACTTAACTTGCCCTCATTCGCCTGCCATTTGGCTTTAGCTTGCAATAAATAACGCATCCAGCCTTCTTTTGTATCAATCTGTGAAATACCACGTAGAAGCACAGTTTGATCTGCGTGATAGGTGACGTAATCAAAATGCTCAACAGGTAAAGGGGATTTGGCTGAAGGTTTTACATGGCAAATCCAATCGCCGACTAAGGCTTGTTCTTGTCCAGTTTGCTGATGAGCTACCGTACACCCTGAGAATAATACAGCAACAAAACCACCCAATATTAATTTTCTCATGAGATATTCCTTTTATTGACAGTAGAGATAACATTCATCAATACAAAGTAGGGAAAAATTTTTTTAATCCGGAATATGTAAAAGGCGGCAGTTACATAAATCATCACTCTCAAATTCGGATATTTCACCTGCAACCTTATTTGGAATTGGAAATAAACGCACAGTTAATGGTTTATTTAAGCGAAATGCCATCGTTCCTGTGTCGCGCATAATAGCTGCGATGGTTTCAGCCTTAGCATTTCCCGCCACAGGAACCGTATCTAAACCGATACCACATACGGCGCTATAAGTCAGTAAAGCGCGAATATCAAAATATTGTTTTTGTGTCCCTTCGGCTAAACCTAAATCTTCTGTCACCGCCAACATTAATCCGGAAAATCCAACCAATGGTACACGCTGGACTGATTTAAAGACTTTTGTCAGTAAAGCAGAAACCTCTACTGAACCAGCTGCACCAAAATAGGGCAATCCCATTAATTCATACACTTTTGTCATGGATGAACAATTTTTTGATGGTGCTGCCGAACTATCAATACCTGCAAATTCAAATTCACCTGATAATTTGACCGCACTTAACACCTCTAATACTTGATCTACATGATATTGCAGCGCTTGCGACATCGCTTGATAACAATCCGCATAAAATTGATTATGAGGTGATTTTGGTACAAATTTTAATACTTCGACTAATAAATCAGGCGTTTCTAAACCAATGACAAAACTATTTGGTAAATGACTTAGATGGTAACCAGCGGGGAAATAGGGAATAAATGGCTTGCAGTTAAAATTAACAGTAAAGTTAAAGTTACCTTCGCCACGTGGTGTGATATTTGCAATCCGTTGTACCGCATAAACAGATTGCTCGATAAGTTCATTATCTAACACGCCATTTTCATCTAATGGCACATTAACACAAGCATTACACAAGTCACCATAAGCCGCGATTAACTCTGGCAATAACGCAATTTCCTCTTTATTTCTCGCTGCGCCTATTGCAAATCGAAGACGAATTCCACTTTCATTAAATTTATTCAGTAATTCCGTTAAATACTGCAAATCTGCTTTTGCTGTCTGCAAATTGGTTAAATCCAAATATTCACCAAAGGGATTGGTAATCACTCGAATCGATTGCAAGGTATAACCTGCTTTCTGCACAGCAGGTAATAACAAATCCACATCACGTTTCACCGAATAGAGGGCGCTTTCCCATTGCGTTTTATCTTTATGTAATGTTAGAAAAAAACTGATTGTGCGAAGACGACATAATTCTTTATTTTTATAATCCATGCGATTCCTTAACATTAAATGTAATTATTTTTGCTGCTCACGTTCAACAGCACGATAGCCAATGTCTCGACGATAAAAACGTCCAGACCATTGAATTTGCTCAGCGAGTTTTAATGCTTTTTGTTGCGCTTCAAATACGCTTTCGCCTAACGCAGTAGCACAAAGCACGCGGCCACCGTTGGTGACTAACTTGCCCGCTTTCGCTTCTACGCCTGCCAAAAAAACTTTCTCATTTTCGACCGCACTTTGAGGTAAGCCGCTGATTTCATGGCCTTTGCGATAATCCCCCGGATAGCCTTCTGCAGCCAATACGATACCTAAAGAGGCCTTCGGCTTCCATTGGGATTTCACTTCGTCCAATTTGCCATCACAGGCTTTAAGACAAAGTTCTACCAAATCCGACTCCAAACGCAACATAATCGGTTGCGTTTCCGGATCACCGAAACGACAGTTAAACTCGATTACTTTCGGCTGGCCATTTGGCATGATCATCAAACCGGCATACAAGAAACCGGTATAAACATTGCCTTCTGCAGCCATGCCGTTGACCGTTGGATAGATCACCTCACGCATCACCCGATCATGAATTTCAGGTGTCACCACTGGCGCAGGAGAATAAGCCCCCATACCGCCAGTATTCAAACCTGTATCATTTTCGCCCACGCGTTTATGATCTTGGCTGGTAGCCATAGGTTCAACGTTTTTACCGTCCACCATGACAATAAAACTGGCTTCCTCACCATCTAGAAACTCTTCAATCACCACTCGGCTACCCGCTTTGCCAAAGGCATTGCCCGAAAGCATATCACGTACAGCGTCTTCCGCTTCTTGCAATGTCATTGCAACGATTACGCCTTTCCCCGCCGCTAAACCATCCGCTTTAACAACAATTGGCGCGCCTTTCTCACGCAAGTACGCTAATGCAGGCTCAACTTCGGTGAAGTTTTGATATTCTGCCGTTGGGATTTTATGACGCGCGAGGAAATCTTTGGTGAATGCCTTTGAACCTTCCAATTGCGCAGCCGCTTGCGTTGGGCCAAAAATTTTCAGTCCAGCCTCACGAAATGCATCAACCACACCAATCACTAACGGGGCTTCCGGCCCCACAATTGTGAGCCCGATTTGCTTATCTTGAGCAAATTTCACCAATGCAGGAATATCTGTTGCAGAAATATTCACGTTTTCTACTTTATGTTCCAATGCGGTACCTGCATTGCCTGGGGCAACAAAAACTTTATCTGTTAGTGGAGATTGTACTGCTTTCCAAGCCAAGGCGTGTTCACGACCGCCATTTCCGATGATGAGGATGTTCATAATGCTCCTTGTATCTTTTTGAATTCAATCCCCTCTTTAGCAAAGAGGGGGAGGAATAAGTAAAAAAGTCGCTCATTGAGCGAAGTTACGACATAAATTAATGTCTAAAATGTCTCATTCCAGTTAATACCATCACCATATTATGTTCGTCCGCTGCGTCAATGACTTCTTGATCGCGCATTGAACCACCTGGATGGATAACACATTGAATCCCTACTTTCGCCGCTGCATCAATACCGTCACGGAATGGGAAGAATGCATCAGATGCCATCACACAACCGGCTACGGTTAAACCTTCATCCTGTGCCTTAATCCCTGCAATCTTCGCAGAATATACGCGACTCATTTGGCCAGCACCGATGCCAATAGTTTGATTGTCTTTGGCGTAAACAATGGCATTCGATTTTACAAATTTCGCCACTTTCCAGCAGAACAATAAGTCTTTTAGTTCTTGTTCAGTTGGCTGACGTTTACTCACTACTTTTAAATCATCCACACCAACCATGCCTAAATCCGCATCTTGTACTAATAAACCGCCGTTTACACGTTTGAAATCTAGACGTTCAGAACGTGAAGTCCATTCACCACATTCAAGTAAACGAACATTTTTCTTACGTTTCACCACTTCTTGCGCTTCAGCTGATACTTTCGGTGCAATAATCACTTCAACAAATTGACGTTCCACGATTTCAGTCGCAGTTTTTTCGTCTAATTCACGGTTGAAAGCAATAATGCCGCCAAATGCAGAAGTTGGATCGGTTTGGTAAGCACGGTTATAAGCTTCTAAAATATCTTTACCTAAAGCCACACCGCATGGATTAGCGTGTTTAACGATCACGCAAGCCGGCTCATCAAATTCTTTCACGCATTCAAGTGCTGCATCGGTGTCAGCAATATTATTGTAAGACAAGGCTTTACCTTGTAATTGATGAGCGGTAGCTACGCTTGCTTCTTTCACATTTAAATCAACATAGAAAGCAGCATTTTGATGAGCGTTCTCCCCATAACGCATGGTTTGTTTACGCACGAAGTTAAGGTTTAAAGTACGTGGGAATTGACCGCACTTCGCATTGGCATCTTCTTCCTCTGCCACATGATACGGTTTCACCATTTGTCCAAAGTAGTTAGCAATCATAGAATCATATTGAGCGGTATGTTCAAATGCTTTGATGGCAAGATCAAAACGGGTTTCAAGAGTTAAGCTGTTGTGGTGTTTATCCATTTCAGCAAGAATGGCGTTAAAATCATGATTATTCACTACAATCGCCACATCTTTATGGTTTTTCGCTGCAGAACGTACCATGGTTGGCCCACCGATATCTATATTTTCTACTGCATCAGCCAATGTGCAATCTGGTTTAGCCACGGTGGCTGCAAATGGATATAAATTCACGACGACCATATCAATGCCTTCAATGCCATGTTGCTGCATGATCGCATCATCTGTACCACGACGCCCAAGAATCCCGCCATGCACTTTTGGATGTAAGGTTTTTACACGACCGTCCATCATTTCAGGGACTCCCGTATAATCAGACACTTCAGTCACCGGCAAACCATGTTGCTCTAACAATTTTGCAGTACCGCCTGTGGAAAGTAGTTTTACACCACGCTGTACTAAGCCTTGAGCAAATTCTACGATACCGGCTTTATCAGAAACACTCAGTAAAGCCTGACGAATTGGACGATCTGTCATTACATTTTCCTTTCATTAAATGGTTAAAAATAAGTGGGATAAATTATAGCGCAAACGTTTGCGTTTATATAGAAAAAATTTTACTGGTAAGCCACACTTAAAAGTGTGTGATTTATTTAATTGATTAAAAAAAAGCCCGCAAAATGCGGGCAATAAATTAATGAAATAATTGATTAACGTTTGCGGTTGTCTAGAGAAAATGCGCCGGCACCAGCAAACACAAAATAGAAGAACACTAAAGAATAAAATAAAGCAAGTTCACCACCGTTCGCGATTGGGAAGAACAAATTCCCTTTACCTGCTACATGCATGAAGAAATATGCATAAGCCATTTGACCTGAAAGGATAAATGCCGCTGGGCGAACAAATAAACCTAAAATTAATAAGATTGAACCGACAATCTCAATTATCCCACCAACGATCATTAGTGGATCGCCCACCGCACCATTACCACCAGTCATTGACACTGGGAATTCCCAGAATTTCGCTGTACCGTGCAAGATAAACATATAGGCAGCGATGATACGTAATAAAGCTAAAACATACGGAGAATATTTTTCTAAGTTTTTCATAAAGTTTACCTCATAAAAATAAAAAGTGATTTGAGAACGGGGTGTATATTAATGATTAACTTAACACTAAGCAATACCTTAAATCGAAAAGGACTTTTTACGATTAAGAAATAATTTTATGGTTTACTGATTTTCTCAATCCATTGTAGAAACTCAACAGGCGACATGAATCCGTTAACACGACTCCCCTCGATTTCTTTTCCATCTTGATTAAAGAACAAAATAGTCGGTAAACCTAGCACTTTATATTTTGTCATTAAAGCACGGTTTTCTTCAGAGTTTTTTGTCATATCAACTTGAAGGAGCAACATATCGCCAAAGGTTTTTTGTACACGAGGATCGCTAAATGTTTCTTTTTCAAACTCTTTACAAGCCACACACCAATCCGCATAAAGATCGAGCATCACCAGTGATTTGTTATTTTCCGCCAGTGCTTGTTGCAATTCAGCTTCACTTTTCACTTGTTTAAATTCAACGTGAGAAACCAATTTATTTTCGACCGCACTTTGTGCAGAGCCTTCACCCCAAACCCATGCTTGAAGAGGTTTCACACTAATCATCGCTGCCACTAAAAATAGAATTCGGAATAGCCAACCTGTACCATTCTTCGGCATTTGGAAAGCAAACCAAATGAAAAATGCAGTGCCGAGCATCGCCCATAATCTTGATGTCCATTCATCTGGTAAAATACGAGAAATTAAGAATACCGGTAATGCGAGCATCACAAAGCCAAAGAGCTTTTTGACCGTTTCCATCCACATACCTGATTTAGGCAGGATTTTATTACCGAATAAGGTGATTAAAATAAGTGGTACGCCCATCCCTAATGCGAGCAAATAAAGCGTAATCGCACCAGTGAATAAATCGCCACTCTGCGCCACATAAAGCAAGGCCCCTGAAAGCGGTGCTGATGTACAAGGTGAAGCGACAAGTCCCGCAATCATTCCCATTAAGAACACTCCACCAAAGGCACCGGCTTTTTGCTGTTGACTAAGTAAAGATAGTTTTGTTTGTAATGAGCTTGGAAGCTGTAAGGTAAATACCCCGAACATCGACAAAGCTAACAAAACAAAGATGATTGATAACCCAATCATCACATAAGGATGTTGCAACGCCACTTGGAATGGCAAACCAATTGCAGCTACAATCAAGCCTAGTAAGGTATAAGTCAGCGCCATCCCTTGCACATATACAAAACTTAATGCGAAAGCGCGCCACATATTAGGGCGTTGATTTTGACCAATTACTATTGCTGAAAGCAACGGTAGCATTGGCAGCACACAGGGGGTAAAAGCCAAACCTAAGCCCAATAAGAAAAAACCAAATACGGCATATTTGCTATTAAATAAACTTTCCGCTAAACGATCTTGCTCTGCTTTAGGTTGTGCTGAAAGTGCGGTCGATTTTTCCGATGTTTTTTCAGTATCGGTAACCTGGACAATAGGCAAATCCGCCACTTTAATTTCTTTCACTTCAGGGGGATAACAAAAGCCCTCAGTACAACCTTGGTAAGCAATTTCAATCACATCTTCTGCTTTTAATGGCGGCTGGCTTGCTTTAAAAATAGCTTGTACCGGCTTTTTGAAAATCTTCATTAAGCCAAAATAAGGATCGTTATAATCTTCAGGTGAAATAGAAAATGTCGGCACATCAAAGGATGAGGTTTCCGCTTGGTTAAGTTTCACGGAAATTTTCTCTTGATAGAGATAATACCCTTCTGCAATTGACCACTTGACGATCACATTTTCTTGATTATCGCTTTTCGCAGCTGAAAATTGAAAAGCGTCATCCACAGGTAAGAAAGCCGGTTTCTTATCAAAAAGACCGGCTTGAGTGGAAAGTGCGGTAAA
>OGTZ01000437.1_pt1 | contig 13480 bp, 14 predicted proteins | sample 1573651 | NCBI WGS metagenome assembly OGTZ01 (sample SAMEA2582160, study PRJEB24529) | metagenome | biome: Human gut stool | place: China | collected 2011 | reverse complement strand
ATGAAATTCGCAGTGTAGTTTTGTGCAATTTTTCAAATTTGCTCATTTATAGTTTCTAAAAAAATCTCCACATCCAATTTTCATCGGATATGGAGATTTTTCTTAATCTTCTTCCTGCATCCCCCAGAATACTTTTTCTGCGGTGATCGGAAGTTCTCTCACTTTTACTCCGACCGCATGGCTGACTGCACTTGCAATCGCAGGGGACGGCGTATTGATCACAATCTCGCCTATCGATTTCGCTCCAAACGGGCCTGTCGGCTCGTAGCTGCTTTCAAATTCCACCCGGATATTGCCCACATCCAGACGGCTTGGGATTTTATACTGCATAAAGGAATTGCTGTAATTTTTTCCTTTTGCATTATAGATGACATCTTCATACATGGCCATTCCGATTCCCTGCGCAAGTCCTCCCTCTGTCTGTACTCTCGCCAGACTTGGATTCACTACCGTTCCACAATCTACTACTGCCACATAATCAATCAATTCCAGTTCTCCGGTTTCTTTGTCAATCTCCACTTCCGCCATTCCAACCATAAACGGCGGCGGTGAAATCGGTGAGCTGTATGCCTCACTGGCATAGAGCGCCTCTTCATTGTTGCACATCACACGGTTTCCGATTTCCGCTCTCGAAATGGATGTACCTGTTTTGATATTCACAACACACTGTCCGTCAAAATCCACATCGTCCACATCACATCCCAGGTACTGTGCACCTTTTTCGCAAAGTTTGTCTTTTAGTGTTTCACAGGTACGTACGACTGCCATTCCTGTCACATATGTAGTACTTGATGCATAGGAACCTGTATCATAAGGAGAAGAATCTGTATCCACTCCATGCACAATAATCTCATCCATCTCACAGTCCAGACATTCTGCTGCCATCTGTGACAAAATCGTGTCACACCCTGTTCCCATATCTGAAGCACCAATCAAGAGACTGTAGAATCCATCATCGTTCACTTTAATTCCAACAGATGCTGTATCTACAGCGGAAATACCTGAGCCCTGCATTGCCATTGCCACACCGACACCTCTGACTTTTCCATTTCCCATATCACGGCTCGGGAATTTTTCATCCCATTTCATCATTTCTTTTGCCTTTTCCATACACTTATCCAGGGCACAGCTGTTTGCCGTCTCCCCGTAATATGCAGGCATTACCTGCCCCTGACGAACCATATTTTTCTCACGCAGCGTGACCGGATCCATATTCATTTTTTCTGCCAGCTCATTGACTGCAGACTCTACTGCAAACAAGCCCTGTGTTGCACCATATCCACGATAAGCACCGGCTGACATTACATTCGTGTATACCACGTCATAAGCAAAACGGAATGCTTTCGCCTTCCCGTACAGAGGAATCGATTTGTGACCGGAAAGTCCAACTGTTGTCGGTCCGTGTTCCCCAAACGCTCCTGTATTGGAAAGCGTATAGACATCTATTCCCTGAATAATTCCGTCTTTATCAGCTCCAAGACGGACATGAACCTCCATCTCATGCCGCGGAGAGGATGCAATCATAGATTCTTCTCTTGTAAAAATCATCTTTGCCGGTTTTCCCGTTTTCCATGTTACCAGTGCCGGATAAACTTCTGAGACAACAGACTGTTTTGCCCCGAAACCGCCTCCGATCCTTGGCTTGATCACACGAATCTTCGACTTTGGAATATCCAATGCATTTGCAAGAATCCGCCGTACATGGAACGGAACCTGTGTGGACGAAAGGACATTCAATCTTCCATACGTATCCAGATATGTATATGTTCTGAATGTTTCCATCATTGCCTGCTGGTTTGCCTTTGTATGATACACCTGATCAATGATATACTCACAGTTTGCCAGAACCGCTTCTATATCTCCCTCTTCACAGCTGTCATGTGCACAGAGATTTCGCTTGTTGTCTGCCCCTACCGGACACAGACTCTTCCAGTTTTCTTCCGGATGCACCAGAATCGGATTGTCTTTGGCTTTATGAAAATCAAGTACAGGCTCTAATACCTCATACTTTACTTTGATCAATTTTAACGCCTTATTTACCGCTTCTTTTGTCCGTCCGGCAACGATCGCAACTGCATCTCCTACAAAACGGACTCTCTGATCCAGGATCAGTCTGTCATAAGGACTCGGCTCCGGATATGTTTGTCCCGCCATCGTAAACCGCTTGTCCGGACAATCTTTGTATGTCAGAATACATTCAATATCCGGAACCAGTTCTGCCCTTGTCAGATTGATATCCTGAATCAATGCATGTGCATGAGGACTCCTTAATACTTTAACAACAAGACTGTCTTTTGCCGCCAGATCATCTGTGTAAACTGCCTTTCCTGTTACCAGCGCCTTATAATCCACTTTCGGAATGGCCTGACTTACCACTCTGTTCCCCATGCCTGCACCTCCTTCTCTTTCTCACTCTGCTTTTTCACCGCCATATATTTCCGGATTGCCCGAAGCTGTCCCATATATCCGGTACATCTGCACAAATTTCCTGATAAATATTCTTTCATTTCTTCAATCGTTGGATTTTCTAACTCCCGCACCATTGCCAGCACATTCATAATAAATCCCGGAGAGCAGAATCCACACTGTTCTGCACCTTCCTGTGCAAGAAATGCACCGAACTCTTCTGCTTCCTCTTTCAGCCCTTCCAGAGTCGTCACTTCCTGCCCCTCGATCCCTGCTGCCAGAATCGAGCAGGAAAGTCTGGATTTTCCATTGATCCAGACTGTACAAAGTCCGCAGTTTGTTGTCTCGCACCCACATTTCACACTGTAGCATCCTAAATTTCTCAATACATCCAGAAGTATGGTATCTCCGGATACTTCTGCCGATACCTGTTTTCCATTTAATTTAAACCTTACTTCCATGCTCTTCCCTCCGTGATGATTGAACGCATCTCTCTGAAGATCAGTACCTCTGCCAGATGCTGACGATACTTTGCACTTCCTCTCATATTGGTTCCATACTCAAATTCTGAAGCTACTATTTTTGCATATTCCCGGATTTCTTCTTCCGAAATATCTGCCGGAATCTCCCACTGCTTTTCTAACAGTGCTGCTTTCATCGGTCTTGCTCCCACTGAAAAGTACCAGGACTCTACTCCGTTGACCATTCCAGTGACAACAGAACATGCAATCACCGGAAAATCTGTTTTGGTTTGCCGTACTGAATCATAGCGGAAGGAACGCTTGCTTTTTCTTATTATAATAGAGAGAAGAAGATCCTTATCTTTTTTACGATTTACAAATTCCGAAAGTCGAATAATTCCTCCATTATATAACTCCACAAATGTATCCAAAGCCAATAATGCCGTCAGTACATCTGAAAATCCAAATCTTCCATATATACTTCCGCCGACTGTCGCCTGATTTCGAAACTGCACTCCAACAATGTGGCGGACACACTCTGCAATTCCGTCGCCATACATTTCACGTAATCCCTGATGTAACTCCAGCTGTCTCAAAGTACACATCGCCCCGATTTTAAATACATGGTCTGTCTCTTCAATCTGATCAAGACCAAGCTCTGACAGATCGATTACTGTCTTTACTCTCGCATTTCCAAGACGCATCCACATCATTCCGCCCATTACACGGCTGTTTCTCGCCTGGTTCAATTCGTAAGCTTCTTCCAAAGTCTTTGCTTTCACATAATCTGTAATCGTAAGCAAAATTCTTCTCCTCTCTTTTGTATCTTTCACTCTTTTGTTCTCAAGGCATAAAAAAAGTGCAAATGTACTTATCATTCACACTTTATTTTAACCTTATAAATTTTATCACATGTTTTAGAAAAAGTCAAAACTTTTTATCGTTGGTTCTGTTCAAGAGGAACTTTGATTACCTCTATATTTTTGATAATAAATAAAAGCCGTAAAATCTTCCATTTCTAGAACTTTTCACGACTTCCTAAGAACAGGGGATGAGAGAATCGAATCCTGTCTTTTTTAGAATTAAAATCGCTTAAATTCCTTTATTTCTTCAAGTTTTTTCTCTCTTCTTTCTTTACGTTTTTTGATTACTTTTGATTACTTTTTGATTACCTTTTCAAATATTAACCGCTCGTTTGATCTGTTCAATTTGATGTGCCTTTGTCTTATTTGAATAGTAGTAATATTTACGACTTGTTTCTATTGTAGTATGCCCCATTTGCTTCATTACTAAAGAATCCTCACAACCAGAATCTATTAGTGTTGTACCATATGTTTTTCTACCTTTATGGATAGACCTATGATGCAAATCCACTTTATTCAATACTATGTCTAATCGTTTGTTAAAAGTATTTCCACGAATACGTTTTCCAGACTCATTTTCAAAAAGATATTCCCCATCTGGATTCAATTCAAGAATTTTCTTCAATGTTTCTATCCCACCATCCGAAAGAATAATATCTCGCATGCCTGCTTCTGTCTTTGCAAACTCTCTCACATCTACAACATTTTTCCCTTTTTCATTCTTATACCGAATCTCTGTACGCCGAACTCTTAAAATGTTTTTGCCATCCCAGTCACAAGGTTTTAATGCTGATAGTTCTCCAACACGAACTCCCGTTTGTAACACAAGTAAAACACCTAAGTTCCAAATAGTAACATTCTTTTTCAAATAGTCTACTATAACTGGAATTTCATCTTCAGAAAAAACCTCGTTTTTCTCATCTTTAACAACTTTCTTAAAGGCTCTCCTTGAAATATCCAAATCTCCAAAAAATTGTGATATAGATATATCTGTCCACTTTTTCTTTTTGGCAAACATCCAAGTACCTCTGATAATTGTTCTAAGTCCAGAATATGCTTTCATGGTCAATTCATTCTGTGCAACTTGCAATCTAATAAAATCTTCTAACTCATCAGCAGCTATTTGTTTCATTCGTCTTTTAGAGAAATTCGTTTTCACAAGAAATCTTTCAAAATCTGTTTCATAACGGTCTGCGCTTCCTTTTTGAATCTCTTTGTATTCTAACTTTTTACTTAACCATAGTCTGAACACTTCTTCAACCGTTGGATTTTCCTCTTTCTCCTTGTAAAATGCAATAATCAAGTCTTCTATTTCTTCTCTTGTATTCCTCTTCTTTAAAACTCTCCCTTTTTCTTCATCTGGAAAATAAGTATACCATTTTCCATTTTTACCTCTCCATATATCATATGAATGTTTACTTAATAATTCCTCATATTTCTTCATCTCATATTCTATACGGATCTCATCTAGCTTGATTTTATCATTCTCTTTAATATAATTCAACAACTCTGCTTCTGTAACTTCTTCTTTTTGCATATTATTACTAATTCATACGCTGTTTTAAAATCAATAACTTACTGCCCGAAAAAATTTGAACTGCTTTACTTTGCATAGCGTTACATTGCAATATCGATGCGGTGGGCGTATTGATTTTACTCCTTTCTGTCCCTACTGTCAGAAACTTTTTTGTTTCTGGATTTTTCATCATGCAATGGATAACCTGCTTCGCCTAAGACCTTTCGTAGTCCATCCAGTTTGATCCACTCTAACAAAATCTTGTTATCTGAATTTCTAATCAGATTATAGCGTTCTGTATAACCTGTTCTGCGGTTTGCTTTGTATCCCTGCCCGACTTTTTCCAGTCTGTAATCGTAGTCCTGCTCTAAAATTCGTTTGATCCGCCAAAAGGAATATGGGGGATACTTTTTATTGTCCTTTTCCATCCCTATCCCTCAAAGTCCAGTGTTTCCTGCTCGTCGAATGGACATTCTTCGTCCGGCTCTATGGTATGAAATTTTTCTTTCCTCTTGAGATATACGTCCACAGAATCATAGATCGTGATCTTTCCATCCTCGTTATATGTCCGCACCTCTTTAATACGTCTCAAAAAGGCTTTCCATGACTCTGGCTGGTCTTTCTGTACCTCTTTGTACTGATCCTCTAATGACCAGTTGGAAATGATATACACTGTTTCATAGCAAGCAAATTTATTTGCATACCGTGCCGGAAGTTGGATCGGATAAATGTCACAATAATTCAGCATATCTGAAAGTCGCAGTTGACTTCTAAATTCATCAAATGCCAAAATATTCTCACAGCTATAACTATCAAATGGATGCTGATAGTCGCTGACACGGTATACATTGCTGTCTCCATGCTCATCTAAGACACCTCTTGTCTTTCCAGTTCCAGTTGCTCCGCTGATGTAGATTACCTCTAAATCGGTTCTGCGGGTATTTTTAAATTTATCAATCAATAATTCGGTACGCACGCGATCAAGACGTTCTATGTTCAAAATGTAGTCGTTATTCATAGCAAGTATCTCCGCATTAGAATATCCTGCTTTTATCAGTTCGTATAGTTCCTCCATTTCTGGACGAACCCCTTTTTGTACTGGAACAGTTCCCCATTCCTCAAATGTACCCTCTACCCTCGTTTCTGCTTTGTCTGTGTCTTCCCACTTTCCAGTTTTCTTTATGTAGTCAATGTTACTCTGGACATTTCCATGAGCAGGTTCAATGTGTGCTGACGGGAAGTTTTTCTTTACTGTGCTGAAGCGGACACGAGAGCTGAAGCAGGTGTATACATGGGTATGTGGCGTTCCCTCTTTTCCGATCTCGTCTGCCATGCAGAAGTAGCGGAGAGTCGTGAAGTTCTCTACTAATGTCTTTTTGATGGTAAGATGGTCAAATCCATAATCAAGAGGATTGTTGATCGTAAGCTGGTATGCGTTACGCTGTACATTTGTTGCTTGTTTCTTGTTTGCTTCTGTTTTACTCATAATTTTAATCTCCTTTTCTTTTGCTGTTCGATTTGTGAAATGGATGCGAACAGTGTTTTTGGGGCTTCAAATGCCCTATTTATAAGGTTTTTTGGTGATTTTTTCTTTGTTTGCTACTGCCGGGGTAATACTTCCCCCGGCAGGAATCCGTCCATCCTTTCACTGCTCCGTGCTTTCGCCTCCGGCTACCGCACGAATCAGATCAGTGATGGTCGGTTGCTTGTCCAGATAGTAACGGATCTGCTGACAAAGAGTCTCTTCATTCTTAATCAACGGAACTTTGATCTCTCTGACCGCATCCTGCCCATCTATAAGCACCAACGCTTCTCCTGCTCCATATCGGCTTGTTGGATTGCTTTCTAATTCTCCGTTGAACCCTAGCATGCGGAATTGTTCTGCGGAACATCTTCCAAACGAACACACACACTGAAACTGTTCTCTCGTTCCGCTGTTAAACAGCGATGCATCAGCGCGCTGAAGTACGACAATTACTCCGATATTCAAGCCACGTCCCACAGCGAGGATCTCTCCGATCTTTGCCATGGATTCTGTTTTCAGCTTTTTGGACTGATTTTCTGCATATGTAAGCAGTCCGAACCACTCTTCAATAAATAAACTAACATGTTCTTTTAATCGGAGTTTTTTATTACGAACTTCTGTGAAGAATTGATAAAAGTCATTTATCATGTCAAATGCTTTTTCACCGGAAGCATAAGAGAGCGAACCCTCAAACGCTTCATATTCTTCTCCTGCCTTATAATCAGCTATGTATACAAAGCTTTCTCGATTATGGAGCAGTTGCCACAGATACCACCGTGCTGACAAAGACTTCCCAGAGCCGGATTTTCCCGCAATTAAAATATTGCTTGTCTTTTTCGGTAATACAATCTCCACTTGATTTTTAATCTGAAACTGTTTCCAATCTTCTAGATCATAGCCGAAGATCATAGGCATCTCCTTTTTCGTGATCCAGTTCTGGAATCTCTTCATCAAACAGATCCAACGGTTCTTCCGGTGAAAAAGAAGATTCCCCTTGATACTGATCCTGCTTCTTTAAGAATGCTTCTCCCTCTGCACATAATGGGATTGCAAAATAAAGCCTTTTTTCAGTTGCAACCTTGATATAAACTGGCGGTACAATTCCTCGTGTTTCAAAATAGAAATTTTGAATCGTTCTAATTGCAACTTCTTTTAATTCCACAGAAGTCAGATTTTTATAAGCAGTAGTCAGACCTACCGCTACAATTTCCATCCACAAGATTCCATTGCAGTTTTGCTTAATGTCTTCGGTAAATGGCAGATCATACGGTTTACCATGAAATCTGTTTGTAAGATCTGTTGCTTCTTTCTGCGTTAAAATAAACGCAGGATTGATGATCTGACCATCTGGCAGTTTTCCAGTGAATCCCGTATAACAGAACTCTATACAGAAGACCAACCCTTTTCCTATACTGGACATTATATCCTTTAGAACGGTAAATACCATTTTCAGACCATCTGTCCATGAATCCAGCTTTTCCAGCTTATAAGTCATATAACCCAGAATACAAAAACCTGCCCACACTGTTGAAATACTCATTATTATCCACGCTGTTATTACCATTTTTTTACCTCCCTTTACTACAGGGGGAGAATTTGCTCCCCCTGCCAATCTATGAATTTTTTACTAAAGTTACGGAATCTGCTTTGATGCTGTCCTCGATGCTGTGTGTGCGCTCGCTGTAATAAGGTTTCACAACTGCATTCTCGAACTCTACAAAGATTCTTTCTCCTGCTTCTTGCAGTTCTTCCAGTCTCTCTGGTTCGAACAGTGGTTTGCTTCCTGAGACAAATACCTCCAGTTGTTCGAACGTATCAGTGTTCGTGACCAGGTATTTATGTCCTTGAACCTCATCTGTCTTTGCTCCATTCTCATAACGAAACACAACTCTGATGCTGTTGCAGTAATAAACTGGCTCTGCAATCAGACCTTTCAAAGCAAACAGCCGCTTTACAAGTAATGATGCCATTTCATGCACCCCTTTCCAAATATGGGAATATGAGGTATACTATTCTTGCTAGGGAACTGTTACCTATATTCAGTTGACAGTTACATTTGAGAGTCCCCCACGATGGGGACTTTCTTATATGTAGGGGATCTTACCCTCACTTTCAGCATCTGCTGACCACCTCCTTGTCTGTTGATAGGTAAATTATACGGCAATATTGTATTAAATTCCTAGAACCCTCAAGGGGGCTTTTCAACCCTCTTTTGGTATTTGTTATGGTAAATTTTCTCTTATCAGTTTTTCCAATGATTTAATAGATGCTTCTAAGCAGTTAATTTGTTCTCTTAATTGTTCCATATCATTCTGCTTCTGATCTCCATACAAAATATAGTCAGAAGATGTATCCAATATTTTCGCAAGTAAAGCGAGACGATCACTCGGAATTTCACTTTTTGTTACAACGCATTTTATTTGATGCCATAATTTGCAGAATTCGGAAAATTAAAATATCCCATTTTTAGCCTTGTTATAACGGTAATAATTTTTTCTATTACTGTTATAACAAGGATTCCAGGGGTTCGGGGATGGAAGATCCCCGTATTATTTCTGCACTATTTATTTTTCTGAAAATGGCATATTATAATGTGCTGATCAACAACTTTTTCCAGTTTCATAGTTTCTAATAGTTTCTATCTTAGATCCGAATTTTTCTGCTAAATATTCTTGAGTGATTCCTTTACTATCTCTCAAACTTCTGATACGTTCCCCAACTGCTCTTGCATTATAAATTTCATTCTTTTCTTTTCTCATCGGTATTTTTCTTATACCAGCGCCAGTGTTTTCTCCTTTCATTGTTCGACAAACGTTTATCTTATGTACTCAGTATAAAACACAAGTTGCAGAACGAAGTGTTGGTCTGTTTCCCCAAAAAGGAAAGTTAAGCGCACAAAAAAAGAAGCACCTAGAAATGGTACTTCTTCATAAAAGATTTATTCGGTTATAATCGTTTGAATTCTTCTTTGCACGCTTCCATATCTTTCAAATAATGCAAGCATTCGTTTTTTAATTCATCATAGGTCATTAACTTTGATGAAAAAAATTCCTTTTCTTTTTTATGATTTTCATAAGAAAATGCTCTTGTCATAAACGTAATGACTGGAACTGATTTTCTATCCTTGTCTGGATCATCTGCGTGTCTTAATAAAATAGTTATTAAGGATCTTAAACTTTCTTTTCCAAGCTTTTCCAAAGCGGTCTCTTTTGAAAGTTCTTCTATCGGAACTTCTGCAAGCGTGGTATAAAACTTTTCTGGCTCTGAGGGACAACTGATGCCACTCTTTTTGTCTTCTGATAAAATAGCTCTTCTGATAAATTCACGGTCATATAACCCTCTTTTTATTATATACTCCGTGCCTAAGAAGCTTTCAAAAAGTGAAGTTCCCTTAACAACAGATCCGCCACTTTCTTTGTACTGCTGATACTTCAAGCGGATTTGTTTCGCTTCTTGATATTTTTGAAGATTGTTTATGTATTGTTCCCACTCTTCCTTACACTTTCGCAATTTGTCATACCGCTGTTTCATTTCATATCTTAATTTTATTTCCAGTGCAAAATCATCCAATGCCTGCTTAACTTTATTTTCTTCATTATCAGAATAGTATTCTGCCAATTCCAATAGTGCAGTGACTAATTCTGATTCCGAAGCAGAAAACAAATATTCGTGCATAGAACGGTTTTCTTCCTCAGTATATGAAAGATGATATTGTGGAATTGCTTTTTGAGACATTTTATCCAGTCCTTTCATGTAATAAATAATATTAGATCATACATGATCTTGATAGTTCAAGTATACAGATAAATTTTATCCAAAACAATTCTTTCTTACAAAAAAGAGGAAATCACATGGAATTCCTCTAAGGTTCAAATATTGAATTATTTCCGTTTCTTTAAGAGGGTAGCAAGGACAGCTCCGAGTGAAGCAAGTCCGGCTCCTGCAACTGGAAGTGCAGAAGTTGTATCTCCAGTTTTTGGAGATGTTCCCTCTTTCTTTGTTTCTGTTTCTTGTGTCTGAACATTTTCCTTATTTGCTTCTGGCTTCTGTTCTGGTGTTTCTGGATTCTCTGCATCCGGTGTTTCTGGTGTTTCTACATCTGGGTTCTCTGGCTGTTCTGGCTTCTGATCTGGGTTCTCCGGTTGCTCTGGCTTCTGCTCTGGGTTCTCCGGCTGTTCCGGTTTCTGATCTGGGTTCTCTGGCTTCTGCTCTGGCTCTTGCGGTTCTCCGTTGCATACCCAGTGTCCCTCTTCTGGGTGGTGGATAGTCTCTTCCCAAGCTTCTTTGTCTACTACCCATACCTGTTTGTCTTCGTAAACAGCTTCGTGATGTACAATTTCATCCCAAGCTTCTTTTACAAGGACTTTCTGAGTCTCGTAGTGACCTTCTTCTGGATGGTGGATAATATCATACCCCTCTTCCACAAGAACCTGACCGTCATGCCATCCGCCACAAGCTGTGTTACCTGCGAGCATCTGCTCTCTGTTGTGAGCCATTACAGCATCATATCCACCATTTGCATCACTACCAAAGTCTTTCTGACAACCATTGCAGAAATAATGAAGTTCATAAACATCTTTTGCAGGGTTACGGACTTCTTCATCCCAAGCTTCTTTGTCTACTACCCATACTTCTTTGTCTTCATAAATAGCTTCATGATGGACTGTTTCGTCCCAAGCGTCTTTTACAAGGACTTTCTGAGTTTCGTAGTGACCTTCTTCTGGATGTTTTACAATTTCATCATATGCTTCCTTATCAACTACCCATTCACAATTTTCTCCATGCATATGAAAATTATTCATAGCAAACACTGTTCCCGTTCCTGCAACAGTCAAAGACATAGCAGCTACCAACGCAACAACAAGTTTTTTCCTCATTCTTTTTTCCTCCTAATATTATCTCATTTTGTGATATTCTTCGCGTATAGTATATCTCATTTTGTGATATTAAACAATATAAAACTAAGATTTTGATAATATATTCTATAAATGAGGTATAGAATATATATGGAATATTGGGAAAGAATCAAAGCATTAAGAGAAGATCGTGATCTTACACATAAAAATATTTGTACTTACTTAAACATTGCACAAAATACTTACTCACAATATGAAAACGGAAAACGTGAAATACCAATTTCAATTCTAATTAAACTTTGTCTTTATTTTGGTGTTTCCTCGGACTATATCTTGGGTTTATCCGACAAAAAGTAAATAAAAAATATAATAATGTAAGCATTATTTTGCATGTTCTAAGCACCGTTTTGGTGCTTTTTATTATTTTCAAATTCATATATTTAGAGTAACAACAACTATCATGACATAAGACGCTTGCCCCGCCGACCCGCCGCCCTGTTAGGAACCGTCGCTCGGGGCATCCTGCGGAACGCTGTTTACTGAAAATAAGCAGACAAGGAAATGATTTTGGGCAGAAAAAAAGTAACCAAACATTCGTTTGATTACCTTTTTGATTACCTCTATATTCTCGGTAATAGATGAGATCCGTAAAAACCTCCATTTCTAAGGCTTTTCACGATCTTTTTAAACAGGGGATGAGAGAATCGAACTCCCACCAAAGGTTTTGGAGACCCCTATCATACCATTTGACCAATCCCCTATATGGTGTATCTCTTGAATACTCGTTAAGTATACCTGTTATTCCTCTGTTTGTCAAGAAAATTTTTGAATTTTTTCTACAATTCAAAATATTTTATTTCTAACATCATTTACAAACAAACAGTGCACCCAAAAAGTCAGGTGCACTCTGTTTTTATTGTTCAATTACATCCATTGCCATCACTTTCCCATCTATTTTAGAAATGTCTTCATCAGCAATCGTATATACATTTTTATCATCCTTGTTTACATGTACTGTAATCGTCTCCGGATCCCCGTATTTCATCCCCTGATCCAGATAATTCCGCAAAATATCATGATAAATTTCAAAAACATGTGTCTGCATATCTGTCTCAGACGGTAAGGATGCTCCATTCATCACTTCATTACTAACCTGAGTAGCATAATCTTCTGTCTGTTTCTGAAGCTCCTGATAGGTATCATTAAAGATTAACATAGGCTCTACTTTTACATCTACCGTGAAATTTTTATTTTCTACTTCTTTTGCCTCTGCAACTGTATATTTTACTTGCTTCATCATATCGCTAAACAACTTTCGATACTTTTCTTCCAACTCATCCGGCAATTCATAGCCGGAAAATTCTTGTAGCATTATATCCATGTTGTTTTGAAGATTATCTTCAAATATTTTATCCGCTTCCTTTTCATCCGCCCCTGTTAATTCTACATACTTCTGAATTTCGTTTTTATAACTTACATCCAAAACTGCCTTGGTATAACCACTGGCATCAAATTTCTTCCCACATCCTGCAAGCAAGACACATACTCCGATAAAAAATGCTATGTAGCGTATCTTTTTCCCCATATTCTTCATAAGTTCTCTACTCCTTTTCTTATTTTTCTTCATTATAGCATTAATATACATCCCAGTCACCGTCTTCTTATCGCCAAATTTCGTCATTTTAAAGCAAAAGATTCGTAGAAACAGTAACAACACAAAAAAACAACACCATACGGTGCTGCCTCTCATTCCATCTGTATTTCCTGTACCTTCAAAACTGCATACAAAGAATCATCCTTTTCCTATCACCTTGCTTGGTTATGCCCTCGACCTATTAGTAACAGTCAGCTCC
>OGTZ01000431.1_pt1 | contig 13889 bp, 12 predicted proteins | sample 1573651 | NCBI WGS metagenome assembly OGTZ01 (sample SAMEA2582160, study PRJEB24529) | metagenome | biome: Human gut stool | place: China | collected 2011 | reverse complement strand
TCTTGGGCCTCCGTACCTTAACGGTTATGGGGGATGCCTTAAAGCTTATCAAGGCAAACCGTGGTATCGACCTCGATTTAGATGCTATTCCACTAGACGACAAGGCGGCTTGTGATATCCTCACTAAGGGCGATACCTCTGGTGTATTCCAGCTCGAATCGGAAGGTATTACAAAGCTCGTTATGGACCTTAAGCCTGAACATTTCGAAGACTTAATTCCATTGGTTGCCTTGTACCGTCCAGGCCCATTGGGCTCTGGCATGGTAGCGGACTTTATCGACCGCCGTCACGGTAAAAAAGAGGTTACCTATTTACATCCCATATTAGAACCTATATTGAAAGATACCTTTGGGGTAATCTTGTACCAAGAACAGGTTATGCAGATTGCGTCCGCCATGGGCGGCTTCTCCCTTGGTCAAGCGGACTTAATGCGCCGCGCCATGGGTAAGAAAAAGGAATCTGTTCTAAAGGCGCAACGCGAGTCCTTTATTCAAGGTTCCATAAATAATGGTATAGAAGAGTCTATCGCGAATGAAGTATTTGACTTGCTCGTATACTTCGCAGGCTATGGCTTTAATAAATCACATAGTGCGGCCTATGCGTATATTGCATACCAAACGGCGTACTTGAAAGCTCACTATTTCCCTGAATTTATGGCCGCTACCATGACTAGCTTTATGCAAAACATGCAAAAATTGACGTATTATATCAATGCCTGCAAGAAGCATAATGTTAAGGTGCTAGGCCCAGATATTAACTATTCTGAGCGCAGCTTTGCCGTGCAAGGCGATGCTATTCGCTTCGGCCTTGGGGGCATTAAGAACGTAGGGGACAATGCTATCGATCGCTTGATTCGCGAGCGCAATGAGCACGGCCTCTATACAGATATCGTAGATTTCTGTAAACGAGTGGATAACAAGGTTGTTAATAAACGACTTCTTGAAAGTCTCATTCGGTGCGGAGCCATGGATGGTTTCAAGGAAAACCGAAACCAATTATTGCATATGTATGAAAGCGCTCAAGCTGTAGGTGCTAAAGAGCAAAAGGATGCCGCTATGGGCACCATGAGTCTCTTTGGCGATATAGAGGAGTCCGTTGACTTCATCCCTGTACCGAATGTGGAGGATTTATCGGAAGATGATAAATTAAAGGATGAAAAGGAATATACAGGCTTTTACATTACAGGCCATCCATTGCAAGGTTATGCTAAGGAGCTAGAGGGCTTATTTGAACTGGGGGCTCTTGTAGAAAATCCAGAGCAATACGATGGTCAAACCATTACTTTTGGCGGGTTGATTGAAAATAAGACAGACCGCATGACAAGACGAAACGAGGTTATGTCCATTCTTCGTATCGAAGATTATTCTGGTGCGGCAAACGTAGTGGCGTTTCCTAAGGTCTTTAGCCAAAGTCAACAGTTCCTTGCTGTTGATATGATCGTTAAGGTAAAAGGCCGCGTTGATGCGGATGAAAAGGGTGTGCAAATTATTGCAGACCGCATTATGCCTTTAAAGGTAAACTATAGTCAGGCTAAGCATGTGGCTATTCATATTTACAGCCAATATGATACGCCAGAAAATAGTGAAGCCTTAAAACGGCTGTTAACGAACACCGCAGGCTCTGTGCCAACATCACTATATTTGCACCGTCAACGGAAGCGCATTAACTTGCCACCGAATATGTGCTTTGACCCTAGTGATGAATCTATCAAGGCTATTGAAGCTGTCTTAGGTGATGGCTCTGTAGAGGTGCAATAATATATGCATAAGTAGATATTAAGGCACGAATAAATATATTTACTACTTAATAACTTATGTTGCGTGAAGCACAGCTAGCTTTCACCAATATTACTACAATAATAAATGAAAGATTCAATATAGAAATTGCTTTCATAGGAGGAAAGATGAAACGTACAAAAATCGTATGTACTGTAGGTCCGGGAACGGATAAATTTGGTATTTTAGAAGATATGATGCGAGCGGGCATGAACGTGGCTCGTTTTAACTTCTCTCATGGATCTCATGAAGAGCAAGCAGAACGCATGCAAATGGTGCGTGATGCGGCGATGATCGTAAATAAACCAATCGCTTTATTGCTCGATACGAAAGGTCCAGAGGTGCGCCTCGGTCTATTTAAAGAGGGCAAGGTATTCCTTGAAGCAGGCCAACAATTTACGTTGACTACCGATGATGTGGAAGGCACAAAAGAGATTAGCTCCGTCAACCACAAAGGTCTTGTAAGTGATGTGTCCGTAGGGGATAAAATTTTATTGGCCGATGGTCTTGTAACACTTACTATCGATGCTATCGAAGGCAATAATATCATTACTACCGTTCAAAACAGCGGTGAAATCGGTAATCGTAAACGCGTGGCTGTGCCAGGCGTAGCGCTTAGCTTGCCACCTGTATCTGAACAGGATGAAGCGGACTTGCGCTTTGGCTGCCAACAAGGTGTAGACTTTGTAGCAGCATCCTTTATGCAACGCGGTAAAGATATCGTAGCCATCCGTCGTATTCTTGAATCCGAACAAAAAGATATCAAGATTATCGCAAAAATTGAAAACGCTGAAGGCGTTAAAAACATTGATGAAATCTTGGAAGTAGCGGACGGCCTCATGGTGGCTCGTGGTGACCTCGGTGTAGAAATCCCTGCCGAAGAGGTGCCAGTACTTCAAAAAATGATGATCGAAAAATGTAATGACTTGGGTAAACCAGTTATTACGGCAACCCAAATGCTAGAGTCCATGATTCAAAATCCACGTCCTACACGGGCGGAAGCAAGTGACGTAGCCAATGCCATCTTAGATGGTACTGATGCAATCATGTTGTCTGGTGAAACTGCAAACGGCGCATACCCAGTAGAGGCGGTTACGACTATGACACGCATTGCTGAGGTAACAGAACAAGCTGCTATTTACGATAGTAAGAGTCGTGCTCGTCAAGATGTGGATATGACGACTACCAGTGCTGTATGTTTAGCAAGCGTGCGCATCGCTCAAAACCTTGGGGCCGCTGCTATTTTGACATGTACTGAATCTGGTCATACGGCAATTAGCACTGCTCGACATCGTCCGGCTTGCAAAATTATTGCTGTAACACCGCATGAAGAAACAATTCGCCGCATGCAATTATGCTGGGGTGTAGAGGCTATTAAAGGTCATGAAATCGTTAACTCTGATGAAATGGTTAAACAAGCCATTACAGGTGCTCTTGGCACAGGTGCCATTGAGTCTGGTGACTTAGTTGTGGTAACGGCTGGCGTACCATCTGGTGCGACAGGTACTACAAATATGATTCGCGTTCATATTGCAGGCCAAGTACTATTGTCTGGTAATGGTATTTTGCGTAAATCCGTTACAGGTACTGTATTTATTGCTGCTAATCATAAGGGCAATTATGAAAGTTTCAAAGACGGCGACATCCTCGTTGTAGGTACAATGGAGCCTGAATTGATGGCAATTGCTAAACGTGCAGGCGGCATTATCGCTGTTGAAGACGGTTATACCTCTGACAGTGCTATTGCTGGCATTACCTATGGTATTCCTGTAATTTTAGGTGCTAAAAACGCTCATGACGTACTTCTTGAAGGTCAAGAGGTAACAATCGATGGCGAACGTGGTAAGGTATTTGCTGGTATTGCTAATGCTCGATAGTTTTAGTAAAAGATAATTAAATATAAGGAGGGATAGTATGAATCCATATAATGTAACAGGACCTAGTAATTCTCAAGTTGCTCAGGTTGAAAGTATCGTATCCCAACGTTTGAAGGGATCTTTCTTGTGGATGGTTGTAGGTTTACTTACAACTATTGGTGTTGGAGTAGCTGCGTTGGCAAATCCAAACTGGCTACACTTTGCATACGAAAACTTTAATATTATTCTATTAGTTGAACTAGGCGTAGTATTCCTATTTAGTGCTCGTGCGTATACTGCCAATGTTATGACTTTAAAAGGAATGTTCTTCCTCTACAGTGCATTGAATGGTCTTACATTGACACTTATATCCTTGAGATATAATGTATTTGAAGTAGTTATTCCCGCGTTAATCGGCACGTTAGCGTTCTTCCTTGGCTTTGCCGTGGTAGGGGCCACTACAAAACGTAATTTGTCATCCCTAACACCATATGTAATGGCTGCCTTACTTGGTATGATTATCGTATCTTTTGTGATGATAGGGGCTCGTTATTTTAACTGGGCTGTACTTAGTGGTTTTAGCGACACTGTTAGCTTAGTTCTAGGTTATGTAGGGGTTGTAGTATTCTCCATCTTTACAGCTATCGATGTGAACCGCATTAAAAATAATGTGACACAAGTAGCTCTTATGGAGGATGAAACAATTCTAGACCGCATTGAAATCACAGGTGCTTTGAGCCTATATTTAGATTTCATTAACTTATTCTTATCCTTATTGCGCATCTTTGGTAATAAGCGATAAAAGGAGATACTATGGACGATAGAGAATGGCAAACCTTTGTCACCGTTGTCGATGAAGGCAATATTACAAGGGCGGCAGAAAAATTATTTTTATCGCAACCAGCACTTAGCTATCGGTTGCGCCATATGGAAAAAGCCTTGGGCCATTCTCTGTTGTTGCGTACTGCTGAAGGGATTGCCCTTACGGCGCAAGGCGAGATTTTCTATGACTACTGTAAAAGAATGATGCAAGATCAAGAGGCTTTAGAAAATGCTATGAACTCCGCTTCTGGTAAGATTCAAGGGACCTTGAAAATTGCGTCATCTATCAACTTTGCAGACTATGAATTGCCCGCCTTGTTACGATCTTTCCGCGAACTGTATCCGGATGTGCATATACAAGTTAAGACGGCTTTCAGCCATCAAGTGGTAAAAATGTTTAATACTGGTGACTGTATGGTTGCCTTTTCTCGTGGTGGCTATGAAGTATCTGGTAAATCTGAATTACTATTGGAGGAACCGTATTGTTTGGTGTATAAAGAATTAGTACCACCTGAGTCGTTAGAGAAGGTACCATTCATTAAATACCAAACAGATGCGTCTGTAGCAAACATTATTGAAACGTGGTGTGCTGAGCATTTTGAAGAACCACCGAGTGTTGCGATGGATGTAAATTCTATGAGTACGTGCCGTCACTTTGTACGCGCCGGCCTTGGATGGTCTATTTTGACCTATATGGGCCTTGGATCTTGTAAGGATAGAGATATATATGTAAGTCCATTGCGTAGCAAAGATGGTACCTATATCACTCGCGATACAAATATGGTATATACAAAGGATACGGAAAATCTTGTTGTAGTTAAAACATTCATTGAATATGTTCGCGATTACTATAAAAAACATACTGTTGTAGATAATAGTATTTTTAGAGAATATAAAGGATAGATTATACAAATTGAGTCTATATAAGGCTTTATAACTGTCTATCCATGCTATTTCAGTATTAGACTTTTTCGATATAATCAGTCATAATAAAGGTGTCTCGAAAGAGCAAGGCAGTAACCATGTAAGTGCATGTATACCCCCTTTGGGGACGTATACATGCATTTTTTTCATTTTGGGCTGCAATTCTATGCTTAAAATGCATAAAAAGTATGAATAGTAGATATAAAAGTTTTTATAACCCCTATAAAGGTAATCTATTATTCATAATTCTTTTGAGCATATATAATGAGTGTAGACAAAAACTCCTAGAGTTCAATAGTTGATAGTCGCGTATCACGAATTTCTGGGGTAGTGTTAGGATGATTACATGCCTATGTTTTTAAGAAAGGAAGAAACATGGAAAAATTCTTAAAACTAGCACTTATTGTGCTAATCCCTGTTGTCCTCTGGTTTACAACTCCACCAGATGGGCTCACTGATACGGCGTGGCGCCTTCTAGGCTTCTACATTGCAGGTATCGTAGGTTTGATTTTAAAACCATACCCAATTCAAATTATTTTATTAGCTGTATTATCTGCATCTGCATTATTCTTAGACAATGCAAAAGATATCTTGGTAGGTTATGGCTCCACTGCATTGTGGATGATCATCGCTGCGTTCTCCTTGAGCGTTGCCTTTGGTAAAACTGGTCTTGGTCATCGCGTTGCATACCATTTGATTAATGCATTCGGTTCTACTGTATTGCGTCTTGGTTATGTAACAGCACTTCTTGATTTAGTATTATCTCCAGCTACACCTTCTAACACAGCACGTGCGGCTGGTATCGTATATCCAATTAACTTATCCATCGCTGAATCCATCGGTTCTTATCCTGGCGATACTGCCAAACGCGGTGGTTCCTTCATCTTGATGAATGGTTATTTCGTAACAAAAATTACATCCTTCATGTTCTTAACAGCTATGGCTCCAAACGTGTTGGCTTTGGACTTTGTTACTAAAATCACTGGTCTTAACATGAACTGGGTTGAATGGGCTGTGGCCTTAGCTCTTCCTGGTCTTGTAATGTTGATCTTCGTACCACTTGTAGGTTATTGGATCGACCGTCCTGAAGCAGTAAAAATTGACAATAAGAAATTAGCTGCTGAGGGCCTTGCTAAGTTAGGACCTATGAAAACATCTGAAAAAATCTTGGCTGTTGTATTCATTCTTGCTCTTCTTGGTTGGGCATGGCCTTCTATTGGATATTTTTTCCCAGCTATTGCTTTTGATTTGAGTCCTACAGCAGTAGCATTAGTTGCTATGACTATTGTGTTCTTTTCTGGTATCATCACTTGGGATGACATGGTTCAAACTAAAGCTGTTTGGAACACATTCATCTGGTTCGGTGCTATCCTTGGTTTATCCACTGCTTTAACAAAAGCTAAATTCTTTGCTTGGCTTGCAGCATTTATGCAAGCAAACTTGGCACTCGATGTATCTCCACTCGTAGTTGTTTTAATTCTTTCTGCTATTAGCGTAGTCATTCGTTACTTATTTGCTTCCAGTACTGCATACATTGCATCTATGCTTCCAGTATTCTTAACTGTAGGTATGGCAGCTGGTGTTAACCCTGTTATGTTTGGTTTAGTATTGCTTGCAACAAATGCGTTTGGCGGTCTCGTAACTCACTACGGTGCATCCCCTGGTCCAATCATCTACTCTGCAGGTTACAATAACTTGAAAGATTGGTGGACTGCTGGTGCAATCTTAGCAGTATTGAGTTGGATTCTACTCTTTGTAGTAGGTATTCCTTGGTGGACTTTCATCGGTATGATTTAATCACCATATAATTTTATAATCAACATTGTTTTAGCGGCACGGACCAGACATTCGCGACACGTCTGGTCTTTGCCATTTGATATATTTTTTAGTGAAAGGATGCAACATGGCACAATTAGTAAAAGCTGCACAAGCTGGCTTCGACGAAAAAAATGATGCATTAGTAACGGTTGAACCGATTGCTAGCGGTATCGAAATTGAATTAACATCCAAAGTTATCCGCCAATACGGCGACCAAATTAAATCCGTTATCTTAAACACAGTAAAAGAAGCTGGTTTTGATGGCGTAAAAGTAATCGTACAAGACAAAAATGCTTGGGATTACACAATTAAAGCTCGCGTATTAGGCGCATTGGAAAGGGGGAGCAAAGCATAATGGCTAACGATAAAACATTCCCAGAAGTTAAAACAAATCCATTAACAGAGGCTGCTAAAAAACGCTTGTCTCGTTCCATGATGTTCGTACCTGGTAATACACCTAAAATGATTAACAGTGCTGATATTCACGGTGCTGACTCCATCATGATCGATATCGAAGATTCCGTGCCTATTACAGAAAAAGACACAGCTCGTCTTTTAACTGCAGAAGCATTGAAATCTCGTAAATTCCGTGCAGAAACTGTTGTTCGTATCAACCATCCTACACAAACTCCTTATGGCTATGACGATCTTGATGTAATCGTTCCAGCTAAACCTGATATGATTCGTTTACCTAAAACTGAAGACGTGTCTGAAGTTGAAATCGTAGCGAAGAAAATCGAAGAAGTAGAAAAAGCTAACGGCTGGCCAGAAGGCACTATTAATATTATCGTAGCCATCGAATCCGTTCGTGGCTTGTACAATGTTCGCGAAATCTGTCACGGCCCTCGCGTAGTTGCTATCGCTCTTGGCGCTGAAGACTACCGTGCTGATCTTCGCACTGGTAAACATAAACCAGCTGTTGAATTATTGTTCGCTCGTCAAACAATCCTTCACGCAGCACGTGAAGCAGGTATCCGCGTAATTGATACTGTATTCTCCGACGTGAAAGACCCACAAGGCTTCCGCGAAGAAGTTGAATTCATTAAAGCTTTGGGTTACGATGGCAAATCTTGCATCCACCCAAGCCAAATCAAAATTATCCACGAAGTATTCACTCCTGACGAAAAAGAAATCGCTCACTCCGTTAAGGTATTGAACAGCTACGCAGATGCATTGCGCAACAATAAAGGCGTAATCTCCGTAGATGGCAAAATGATCGATGGTCCTATCGTAGTACGTGCACAACGCGTAGTTGATAAAGCACGTGCAGCAGGCATTAAAGTTGAATTAGAGGAAGGAGCAGAATACGATGTTAAATAAAGTAGGTCGCGATATCCCAACAAATATCCCAGCACTAGAAGGTCGCGAAGTATATCAAGGTGAATTCGCTATTGAACCTAAAGCTCATCGCGCAGGTAAACCTGTACACATGAGTCGTGTTGGTACTAATAAAGTACTTGCTTCTATTGATGAAGCAATCGAAAAAGCTGGCGTAAAAGATGGTATGACATTGTCCTTCCATCATCACTTGCGCAATGGCGACTATGTAATGAAAATGGTTATGGAACGCGTTCAAGCGAAAGGAATTAAAGACATTACAATTGCGTCTTCTTCCTTGTCTCCATGCCATGAATTCTTGGTAGAAATGATTCAAGATGGTACTGTAACAGCTATTGAAACATCTGGCTTGCGCGATCGTCTTGGTAAATTCTTGACTCAAAACCCAGGCGTATTGAAACGCCCTGTAGTGATTCGTTCCCACGGTGGCCGTGCTCGTGCTATCGAATCTGGCGAAGTTCATATCGACGTAGCTTTCATGGCTGCTCCTACAGCTGACCCACGTGGTAATGCTACTGGTCGTATGGGTAAATCCGCATGTGGTGCGCTTGGCTATGCTAAAGTTGACTCCCACTATGCAGATACAACTGTTATTATCACAGATAACTTGGTTGACTATGTACACAACTATGCAATCCCTCAAACTGACGTAGATTATGTTGTTGAGGTTGAAAGCATTGGTGATCCAGAAGGTATCGCTTCTGGTGCGGTAGGTTTCACTAAAAACCCTATCCAAATCAAAATCGCTGAATTAGCTGGTGAATTCCTTGACCAAGCTGGCATCATTAAAGATGGTTTCGTATTCCAATTGGGCGCTGGTGGTGCTCCATTGACTGTGGCGAAATTCATCGCTGAAAAACTTCGCAAACGCGGTGAAGTAGGTGGCTTCGCTATCGGTGGTGCTACTGGTATCTTGACTGGTATGCTTGAAGAAGGCTTAATCCGTGCCATTTACGATACTCAAACATTCGATACTACTGCAGCTGCATCTTTGGATAAAAACCCTGCACACATCGAAATGTCTGCTTCCATGTACGCTAACCCATGGACTGACTGCACTACAAACTACCTAGACGTAGTATTCCTTGGTGCTACTGAAATCGACCTTGATTTCAACGTAAACGTAATGACTGACTCCAACGGTGTATTGATGGGCGCTTCCGGCGGTCACTCCGATACAGCAGCAGGTGCTAAATGCACAGTTATTACTTGTCCATTGATCCGCGGCCGCTTACCAATGATCCGTGATAAAGTAGCTACTGTAATTACACCAGGCTCCTCCGTTGACGTACTCGTTACTGAATACGGTATCGCAATCAACCCAGCTCGTACTGATTTGATTGAACGCTTCAAAGATAGCAACTTGCCTATCTACACAATTGAAGAATTACAACAATTAGCATTTGATTTAGTAGGTAAACCACAAGATATCCCTGTATCTGATAAAGACGAAGACATCATCGCAATCGTAGAATATCGCGATGGCTCTATTATCGACGTGGTTCGTAAACCTCTATAATTGAGTAGTGCTGAAAGTCCGGGGAATCCGGAACAGTTCCGCCATCGGCTTATCATCCTATGCTGATTAGATAATATAAAGACCCTATCCATTGTCCTTGGACTCATGGATAGGGTCTTTTGATGTTTATATAATGCTTTGGTACTAGCTAAAAAAATATTCACAAAATCTGATGTGGCAAAAATAGTACATGGATATAGTTATACTTTTACTATAAGAAGATTGGAGATCTTTAGGAGGTAGTTTCTATGTACCGTTGTATTGCTAAGTTAGAGATTGACCTGGAGGGGTTAGGTGAATTTTATAGTGATGTAGGCGAACTAACTATGTATCAAATAATATCAGCTTGGTTACAGGATGATTTAGATGGACCTAATCCTGAAAATACAGTTTTTGGTGTATCAGAGTATGCCTTAGACTGGATGGCTGTGTTGCCTGGAGATATTTCTTATCGCAATCTATTTGATATGGGGAGTTGTAAACTTGGTAATCGTTCTGAAAGTATTGATTATTTATATGCGCGATTTCTACAAACCTTGGAGAATAATAAGACGTTTGAACTTGAGTATGAGTCATTATCTTTAGATTATATAATCGTGATGCCACAGTATATCGATATTACGCTAACATGTAGTAGAAATATAGATTATTTATTATTTATGAAACAGTGGTTACGTAATTGTAGTACTTATAAACATCCGATATACTATAAAGTGAAAGATGTGTATTATGTGAAATTTAAAGGAGTGTCAAATGGGGAATGTATGGAGATTACAAACAAAAACAGATAGTAAAGATGGTAAAAAAATATCTACTTATTGTAAAGAAGAATCTATTGCAGCTGTAGGGTGGAGTATCAATGATGATCAAATAAAAGAGTATAATGCAGAAGCTTTTGATAAAATTCAATCTATCAGAGCTAGTATTCAATCTAAAGATATTTATTATAAGGTTCTTGAAGAGTATAATTTATTCAATATTAAACCTGGTAAGAAGATAGTTGCTGTAGAAACTATAAAACGAGTGAAGCCAGGGGACTATATTTGGATGCGTGATAATGGTATTTATTATCTAGGGCGTGTAAACGAAAACTCTAATTTTATGTATAATTGTGACAAGGATGCATTAGATTTTGATGCAGCTAATCAAATTACAGGAGTTAAGTGGGAACGGATTGGTGATGAAAGCCAGGTGCCAGGAGCAGTCGCAACAGCCTTTATTCGAGGGCGAACTATACAACGTATAAATAAAGACTATATGTTTGAATATGCTGAATATGCATTTGGGGGAAAACCATTAGTATTAGAGCATTCAAATAGAGAGTTTTTACAACAATTGTTTTATGATTGTTTATCTCCAAATGATTGTGAGGATTTAGTTTGTTTATATTTATACGATAAGGCAAATTATATCGCAATTCCATCTACAAATAAGATAGCTACTGAATTATATGAATGTGTGTTAGTTAATCCAATTAATGGTAAATTAGCATATCCTCAAGTGAAAAAAGGAAATAAAGAATTAAATATTAATGATTATATAGAGCTGATTAAAGACCATCCGAATAAAGAAGTATACTTATTTACATCTGAAGGTAAGGTTCAAGGTGATACTCATATAGATAATATACATAGTATTTCTCCGGATGAACTTTATAGTTGGGCAAAAGAAAAAATAGAGGGAAATAGTTGTTTAATCCCTGAGGGTATTGTAAAATGGTATAAACTAATACACTCATCAGAAAAATAGTTGAAAATTAGGAGAGAGCATATGAGCCAAGTATTTAAGCAAGATCTAACAGACAACTCTGTTCGCCCTGGCGGTTTGTTTTTCGTTGAGTTATTAATGCCAGAGCAGTGTGATATGCCTAGCCGCGATACAATGGTAGAGGTATTTACAAAGCATTTAGGCACTGTTGATTGCTTTAGCTATGGTGTTGAATCTGCTGGTTTTGCGCCTCAGGATTATAAGGTTCATTATGAGGATAATGATGCTGATGTTCCACCGACCTTGATGGTGACGAATTGTGAGAAAATCGATAAACCTGTACTAGATGATTTTGAACGTAGTCAGGTGTGGGATTGTCCAAATGTAGACGAGTTGCTAGATGAGTGCCAATATAGAGTATTTGCTACCGATATGTTAGCGTCTGGTTTAGAGCCTAAAGAACGAGCTGATATGCTCGTGAAATATGTAGATGCACTATTAGAGTTATATCCATCCTGCAAGGCTGTTGTCTTTGGGCCAGCTCGAAAGTTATTAAGTCGTGAAACCATTGAAAATCATCCAGATAAAGAGGTAACACGTTTTATTTATTATGCTGTAAATGTGCGATATTTTAGCATTCAAGGCACAGATGACATGATGGTTGATACGTTAGGTATGAGTACCTTATTCTACCCTGATTTGCAGTACCATTTTCATGGTATGAACCCCGATGAGATCGTAAATCATGCGTATCGTGTGTTGTACTATATCTTTGAGCACGATAATCCTATTGATGATGGGCAAACGATTGCAGGCTTAGAAAATGGAGATTTGAGTCCAGATATCAAATGGGTGGTTCAGTATGAGGATTCCTTAATTCAACCTGTTCGAGCTGTTATAGATATTAATATGGGCGAATATGCATCGGGCACTCGTTAGTTATTAATCGATGAAAGGTGTGAGCATTATGAATGATCAACGTGTTTTTGACATGGAACTTGTGAAAGTTGAAAGTCTAGAGAAAGCTGTTAGGACACCATTTTATCAAACTGATTCCACAGGTGGTTCAGTATGGGTTATTAAACCTGGTCAAACCTTACCAAAGCATTACCATCATAACTCTGATGATATATGGGTTATATTGCAAGGTAAAGGGGTATTTTATCCAACTCCTGATACAGAGGTGCCTTTTACAAAAGGGCAAGTTATAGTATCTAAAAAGGGTGAATGTCATGGTGCAAAAAATACTGGAACAGAAGATATTATCTTTGTAAGTATCGTTGCTCCTGTGCCTGCTGATTATGACCCTGTTAGTAGTAATTAATATGAAAGCTCTTTTAGAATAAAATTGAAATCAGTTGAATTTATAAAAAAATGGTTTGATACAATATATTTTCGTGGCGGAGAATAAGAATTTTTAGTATAATATATAGATAGATAACAAACTATATAAACTACAAATAGCAAGGAGGTTCTTATGAATCCATATATGACACAAACGCCAAATGCTAATGATGTAGCACTGGTAGAAAGTATTGTATCGCAACGATTAAAGGGCTCCATCTTATGGATGGTTATTGGTTTGTTGACCACATTAGGGATTGGTGTTGCGACGCTAATGAATCCATCCTGGGCGCGCTTTGCAGCTAGCAATTTTAATATTTTATTGATTGCCGAAGTAGCGGTGGTATTCTTGTTTAGCATGCGCACGTATAAGGCTAATGTCATGTCCCTATATGCGATGTTCTTCATCTATAGTGCATTGAATGGCGTTACCTTATCACTTGTTTCGTTAGCATATGGCATCATGGAAGCTACTGTACCAGCATTGATTGGGGCATTGGCGTTCTTCGTTGCCTTTTCTATTGTAGGCCTTACGACTAAGAAGAATTTAGCCGGATTAACACCGTACTTAGTGGCTGCTATATTTGGTATGATTATCGTAAGTCTTGTGTTTATGGCAGCATCGTATTTTTCGATTCCATATCTTAGTTCCATTAGTTATAGTACAATTAGCTTGATTCTTGGCTACGTTGGGGTCGTGGTATTTTCCATCTTTACGGCTGTTGATATGAACATGATTAAAAACAGCGTTACTCAATTGGCACTATCTGAAGATGAAACGATTTT
>OGTZ01000404.1_pt1 | contig 15220 bp, 7 predicted proteins | sample 1573651 | NCBI WGS metagenome assembly OGTZ01 (sample SAMEA2582160, study PRJEB24529) | metagenome | biome: Human gut stool | place: China | collected 2011 | reverse complement strand
GATGCGATGCGATGCGATGCGATGCGATGCGATGCGATGCGATGCGATGCGATGCGATGCGATGCAACAGATAGAAAGTGGTTTATTACTATAACGAGGATATACTTATGGAATTTAGAATTGCAACGGCTCAAGATACGCCACATGTGGAAAATCTATGGGCGTACTGCTTTGAACCAAAGGAAGATCCATTCTTCCAATATTACTTTACAAATTGCTATGAACCAGAAAATACAATGGTTGGTCTTGAACAAGGTCAATTGTTGAGTACTGTTCATTTGCGTCAATATAATATCAATGTTCGTGGTGCTGTATTGCCTACAAGCTACATGGTTGGCGTAGCCACACATCCAGCAGCTCGCCGTGGTGGCGTAGGGGGTGCTTTGCTAAAGGCTTCTCTTGAAGAACTTCGCAACCGCGGTCAAGCATTGACGATTTTAATGCCTTCCAAGGCTGCATTCTACCAACAATATGGTTGGGAACTCTATGCACATCAATGGGTAAATACGATGTCTCTTGAAGACTTGCGCCCTATGACGGATAAATCCTTGAGCTTTGGCTTGCTAAATAGCGTAGATCAATGGACCTTATTGGACCCTGTATATAAAGCATATACAGCTCGTCTTTCTGGCTATGCTGAGCGCGGTGAAAAGGAATGGAAACGCTTGCTCGGTAGCTTCTTTGCAGAAGGCGTAAATATCGCTGTAGTGCGCAATGATGAAGGTGTCATCGAAGGCTATGCGGTGTATCGCTTAGGTCAACCTGAAATTCCTATTTCTGAATTAGTTTACACTACACGCCGTGCCCAACGATCATTGTTGAATTACTTCTATAATCACCGTTCTCAAGGTACTACGATTCGCTGGAATGAAGGCCTTCACGATACGTACTATCGATTCTATCCTGATGGTAAAAGCGGACATGCTACGATGCCGTACATGATGAGCCGTATTGTAGATGTGAAAGCTGCCTTCGAAGCCATTCCTGTCAATCCAGAGGCTTTGATGATGCCGATTACGATGACCTTTGGTGTGAAAGATAGTCTTTGTGAGTGGAATGAAGGGCGCTATGAAGTCCAATATGGCGGCGCATTGACTCCATCTGTTAAAAAGGTATCGGATACATTAGAGGGGGACGTAGATATTACTGTTGAAGTCGGTGCTTTAAGCCAACTCTTGATCGGTACATTAACAGCTCGTGATCTTGCTTTTGAAGGTAAACTTTCAGCTAATGAAGAATGGTTAGAGTTCTTTGATATTTTATATCCTGAACAAAAAACATATATTAACGAATGGTGGTAATATGAGCTGGAAAACATATACAGTAAAAGAACCGACAGAATTGACGGTTTCTAAATATGTAAAGGAACGCTTTTCCTTGTCCTCTCGGGATATTCAAATGATGTTTCGCAAGAAACGGGTGAAAGTAAATAGCCGTGTAGCTCATTCCCAGCGTTCTCTCAAAAAAGGTGATGTATTAACCTTGGAACTACCACAGGATAAGGATTATGGTGTGGATGTCGAGAAAGGGCCCATTACTGTTCTCTACGAAGATGCCCATACCTTGGTAGTTAATAAAGCACCTTTCATGCTTGTTCATCCTGCAGGGCAAACTAAATCTGGTACATTGAGTAACTATGTGGCTGGATACTATGCGAAAAAAGGTGTAGTGCACAAGGTGCGTCCTGTACATCGCCTTGACCGAGATACATCTGGTTGTATTCTCTTTGGAAAAACAAAGGAAGCTCAGCAATATTACACTGATGAACTACAAGCGGGGCGTATCGATCGCATCTATACAGGTCTCGTAGAAGGTCGCATTGAGGAGAATGGCGTAGTTGATGCACCTATCGGCGTTGATCCAGTATTTGATAACCGTCGCGTTGTCGATGAATTTGGTCAACCGGCTCAAACGGAATATACCGTTCTGGGTCACGTAGACGATCATACATTACTAAAGTTCAAGTTACTGACAGGGAGAACACATCAAATCCGTGTGCACATGGAACACATTGATCATCCTATCGTGGGTGATGCCATGTATGGTTCACGGAACAAGCCATATACACGCCAATGCTTGCACGCATCAGAACTCACCTTTGTGCCCTATGGTAAGGATGAGCCTATGACGGTAAACTGTGAAGTAGGGGACGACTTTGGCCGTGAAAAGTAATAATTGCTTTTCTAATTTTCATCAATTATAATTTATACGATGATGTGGTCATAGAGCATGCCACGTAAAATAAAGAAAGCTCAATCGTTAGATGTGGACATAGAGCGTGCCACGTAAAACAAAAAAAGCTCAATCGATGATAAAAAAACATATCCCTTGATGCTTGTGTATACATGTATACAAAAAACAATAGTGATAAAAATGCATAGTCTATGACTTAAAGTCATAGACTATGTTTTTTTTATATTTTCAATTCACAGTGGACAGGAGTATACTATGTATAGACAAAAATTCTATAGAATTTAAAACTTAGATGAGGTTATGGACAGTCACAGCCGATAATATCACTACAGAATGGATTCTTTAGAGGTAGTTTATAGTTTATACTTTCACCAAGACCGAACGGAACGATGCCGCAGTGCTTGGATTGATCAAGTGATATGAAGGAGTGCACGTTATGGATATGAATCAGAGCACAATCGAGCAACAACGTCTAGATCAAGCTAGACTAGAAGCTAATGGTATGTACAGCAGCCAATTTGAAAAAGATGCTTGTGGCATGGGCTTTGTCGTTAATATTAAGGGTAAAAAATCTCACGATATTATCGATGATGGCTTGCGCATTTTAGAGCGTCTTGAGCATCGTGGTGGTGCTGGTGCAGATAAGGACACAGGGGATGGTGCCGGTATTTTGGTGCAAATTCCTCATGAGTTCTTCAAACGCGAATGCGAAGTGCTTGGTATCAACTTACCTGCAGCTGGAGAGTACGGCGTAGGCATGGTATTCGCTCACAAATATGAAAGCCTCCGTAATGAGCAAAAACGTATTTTTGAAGAGGTGGTACGCGAAGAAGGTCAAGTTGTTCTTGGTTGGCGTGAAGTGCCAGTAGATGGTACAAAAGTTGGTAAAGAAGCAGCTGCTATTCGCCCTTGGATGATTCAAATCCTCATCGGTAAAGGCCCAGACGTAACTAATAATAAAGAATTTGAACGTAAATTATATATTATTCGTAAATTAGCAGAAAAACGTATTGTTCCATTGAGCAAGGAATTATCTAGTGATTTCTATATTGCATCCTTGTCCTCTAAAACAATCGTATATAAAGGTATGTTGACACCTGGTCAATTGCGTGACTTCTACCTTGATTTGAGTGACCTTGACTTTACATCTGCATTGGCGATGGTTCACTCTCGTTTCAGTACGAATACATTCCCAAGCTGGGCTCGGGCACATCCTAACCGTTTCTTAGTTCACAATGGTGAAATCAACACTATTCGCGGTAATGTAAACTGGATCAATGCTCGTGAAGGCAAAGCGGAATCTCCATTGTTCCCAGACATCAAAAAAGTATTCCCTGTAGTTGATGACAGCGGTTCTGACTCCGCTATGTTCGATAACACATTGGAATTCTTACACATGACAGGTCGTTCCTTGCCTCATGCTATTATGATGATGATTCCTGAACCTTGGGAACGGAACAATCTCATGAGCCAAGAAAAACATGACTTCTATGAATTCAATAGCTTCATGATGGAACCATGGGATGGTCCTGCTGCTATGGGCTTCACTGATGGTACTGTTATCGGTGGCGTACTTGACCGCAATGGTTTGCGTCCTGCTCGTTACTATGTAACAACTGATGATCGCGTTATCATGGCCTCCGAAGTGGGTGTAGTAAACGAAAACGCTGAAAATATTCGTGCTAAAGGTCGTTTGGAACCAGGTAAAATGCTTCTCATTGATACGGAAGAACAACGTATCATTTCCGATGAAGAAATCAAACAACGCGTTGCCACTGAATTGCCATATGATGAATTGGTAAAAGAGCACGTTATCCACTTGTCTGAAATTACACAAGCTGATGAAAGTGATATTCCAAAAGTTGAAGATTTGTTCAAAAAGCAACAAGCCTTTGGTTATACCCAAGAAGACCTTGTACGTATGATTGTACCTATGGCAAAGGATGGTAAAGACCCTGTAGGTGCAATGGGTGCCGATGCTCCACTTGCTATCTTGTCCGATAAACCACAATTGTTATACAGCTACTTCAAGCAAATGTTCGCGCAAGTAACAAATCCTCCAATCGACTCCATTCGTGAGGAAATGGTTACATCTACACGCGTTATGCTTGGTAACTCTGGTAACTTAACAGACCCTAATAAAGCTGGTACTTATGCGTTGTCCATGCGTACACCAATCCTTACTAATCAAGAATTGGCGTCCATTAAGGCTCTTGACTGCCGCCGTATGAAGTCTGTTACATTGCCAATCCTTTTCGACCCAACTAAGGGTGCTGATGGTTTGCGCGATGCATTGAATGAATTGTGCGAAAAAGCAGAAGAAGCAGCACGTACAGACCAAAATGTATTGATTTTATCTGACCGTGGCGTTGATGAAAATCATGCACCAATTCCTGCATTGTTAGCTGTAGCAGCTGTTCATAATCACTTGATTAGAAAAGTATTGCGCACAGAAATTGGTCTTATCCTCGAATCTGGTGAGCCTCGCGAAGTACATCATTTCTGTACACTGATCGGTTATGGTGTAACCGCAATCAATCCATATGTAGCTCTTGAAACTGTACGTGATTTACAAGCCCATAAACGCCTTGGTGATATTACTCCTGAACAAGCAGAAAAGAACTACATCAAAGCGGCTGTGGGCGGTATCATGAAAGTTATGTCCAAAATGGGTATCTCCACAGTACGTTCTTATCAGGGTGCACAAATCTTTGAAGCCTTGGGATTGAATACTAACTTCATTAACAAGTTCTTTGTAAATACACCAACACGTATTGGCGGTATTGGTCTTGTAGGTGTTGCTAATGAAGCATTGGCTCGTTTTGACCGTGCTTTCAAATCTGATGAATCTGTACTTGAACCGGGTGGTTGGTATGGTCCTGTAAAAGATGGGGAAGAACATTTATTCAACCCTAAAACAATTGAGCTTTTACAAGAATCCCTCATCAATGGCGACTATGCTAAATATAAAGAATACTCTAAAGCTATCCGCAACGATTACCACGTAACATTGCGTTCCTTGATGGAATTAAATTACCCTGTAGGTGGCGGCATTCCTATCGAAGAGGTTGAGCCTGAAGAATCCATCGTAAAACGCTTTAAAGCGGGTGCTATGAGTTATGGTGCCATCAGTAAAGAGGCTCATGAAGCGATTGCTATCGCTATGAACCGTCTTGGTTCTACATCTAACTCTGGTGAAGGCGGCGAAGACGTAGCTCGTTTCAAACCATTGCCAAATGGCGACAGCATGAATTCCGAAGTAAAACAAATTGCATCTGGTCGTTTCGGTGTAACTGCAAATTACCTCATTCATGCAAAAGAATTACAAATTAAATGTGCACAAGGTGCAAAACCAGGTGAAGGTGGCCAGTTACCAGGTAAAAAAGTATACCCTGAAATCGGGAAAGCTCGTCACTCCACTCCTGGCGTAGAACTCGTATCTCCACCACCACACCATGATATTTACTCCATCGAAGACTTGGCTGAGTTGATTTATGACTTGAAATGCGTTAATAAAGACGCTCGTATTTCCGTTAAGTTAACATCTGAAGCTGGTGTTGGTACTATCGCTGCTGGTGTGGCAAAAGCAAAAGCAGATAATATCTTAATTTCTGGTTACGATGGTGGTACAGGTGCGGCAGGCCGTACATCTGTAAAACACGCTGGTGTGCCTTGGGAATTAGGCTTGTCTGAAACTCATCAAACATTGATGCTCAATAGATTACGTGACCGCGTTAAATTGGAAGTAGACTCCAAGTTGATGACTGGTTTCGACGTAGCCGTTGCTGCGATGCTTGGCGCTGAGTTATTCGGTTTCGGTACGTTGCCACTCGTTGCTGTAGGTTGTAAAATGGCTCGTGTATGTAACCTCAACACATGTCCTTACGGCGTTGCTACACAAGATGAAAAATTGCGTGCTCGTTTCTCAGGTAAACCTGAGTACGTAGAAAACTTGATGATCTTCATCGCTCGTGAATTGCGTGAAATCATGGCTCGTCTAGGCATTCGCTCCGTAGCTGAACTCGTTGGCCGTATCGATCTTGTTCGTCAAAAATCTCAAGACGATAACTTCAAATTATCTCGCGTTGACCTTAAACGCGTATTGTTCCACCCATACATCGACGCATCTGTAGGTCATATGCATATGGTTGACCAAGATCACGAATTGGAACGCACATTAGATATGTCCAAGCTCTTACGTATGTGCCGTCCTGCTATTGAGGACCAAAAACCTATCCGCGCTAAATTGGCTATTACAAACATTAACCGTGTTGTAGGTACTCTTGTTGGTTCTGAGGTGACTCGTCGTTATGGTGAAAGCGGCTTGCCAGATAATACAATCAAGTTAAACTTTGAAGGCTCTGCGGGCCAATCCTTCGGTGCTTTCATTCCTAAAGGCATGACATTAGAACTCGAAGGCGATGCAAACGATTACCTCGGTAAAGGCTTATCTGGTGGTACTATCACTGTATATCCACCTAAGAAATCTATTTTCGAAGCGGACGAAAATATCCTTATCGGTAACGTTGCCTTCTATGGTGCTACATCTGGTACATCCTACATCAACGGTGTAGCTGGTGAACGTTTCGCTGTTCGTAACAGTGGTATCACTGCTGTTGTTGAAGGCGTAGGCGACCATGGTTGTGAATACATGACTGGTGGCGAAGTTCTGGTACTTGGTAAAATCGGTCGTAACTTCGCAGCAGGTATGTCCGGTGGCTATGCATACATCCTCGATTGCGATGAACGCTATGTAAATACAGGCCTCGTAGAATTACGCCCTGCTAATAATGATGACCTTAAACGCATTAAAGAATTAGTAGAACAACACGTATTGCACACTAACTCCGCTAAAGGCCGTCACATCCTTGAAAACTGGAATAACTTTGTAAACAGATTTACAAAAGTTGTACCTGTAGCATATGAAGAAATGCACGCTGCTATTGAACGTTATAAAGAACAAGGCTTGTCCTTGGAAGAAGCACAATTAGCTGCATTCAAAGAAAAATATGCAAAATAATATTTAATCTAAACTGAATATTCTTTAGATAAGATATGTGAAATACCTCTATAGCTTTGACTATAGAGGTATTTTCATGTATAATATTTGTATTGCAATATTGGATCATGGCAGTTCTCGGGCCCGTGCAATGGGGGCCTGTGAATCGTGTCAGGACTGAGAGGTAGCAGCACTAAGCGGTAACCTTCATGTGCCACGGGGAACCCGGGGGCTGTCGTGATCGAATATTGCAAGGCGGCCTGAGGGGCCGCTTTTTTTATGTCTAATTTAGGATGTATGATTCTTTATTCTGGACTATACGATATTTTATTGTGAACCATATGATGGAATTTTGACTAGTAAATATCTACATTGTTTATAAATAAATATATTACTTTGGAATCGGGGAGTGAACTTTATTAAGGAAGTCAGATTTCCGTGAATATGGTATAATAAAGTATTGTAATTTTCGGAAAAAGGGGGTGTTCCAATGGCATATATTGCGTTATATCGTAAGTACCGTCCGCAGACGTTTACCGATGTGGTTGGTCAGCATCAGGTATCTGATACGTTAATGCGTGCTATCTGCGAAGATAAGGTAGCTCATGCGTATTTGTTTGCTGGTACGCGAGGGACTGGTAAAACGAGTATGGCCAAGATTTTTGCGCGTGCTATCAACTGTGAGCATGGGCCAACGGATCATCCTTGTAACGAGTGTAGCGCTTGTAAATCGATTTTGAGCGGTCAGTCCATGGACGTTCTTGAAATCGACGCCGCCTCCAATCGCGGTATCGATGAGGTACGTGCCCTTCGTGAAAGCGTCAAATTCATGCCTGTTGAGGGCCGTAAAAAGGTATTCATCATCGACGAAGCACACATGCTTACGACAGAAGCGTGGAATGCACTTTTAAAAACTATCGAAGAGCCACCGGCTCACGTTATGTTTATCTTTGCTACTACAGAGATTGAAAAGTTGCCTGTTACCATCGTATCTCGTTGTCAGCGATACACATTTAGACGTATTACATCTGATGATATCGCACAGCGATTATCCTATGTAGCCGAACAAGAAGGCTTTGGCCTAGATCCTGCAGCGGCACAGCTCATCGCCGTACATGCAGACGGCGGTTTGCGTGATGCGTTGAGTATCTTAGACCAATGTGCGGGTATGGCTACAGGTACTATTACACCTCAAGTAGTAGAGGAACTCATCGGCCTTGTTAGCAAGGAATGGATCATTCACTTCCTAGATGCGTTGCGCAATGGGGATGGACCAAAATTGTTGTCCTATATTCACGATGCCTTAGCAGAAGGTCGTGATGCAACACAAATTATGGAAGCCCTCATTCAGCACGTGCGTGCCTTGCTCGTTGGTAAGGTCGCACCTGACGCAGATGAGCTTAAGGTATATGATGCCTTTAAAGATGAGTTTTTGGCTCAAGCTGAAAGCATCGATTTTAATGAGCTTAACCAGTATGTGCGCAGTGCTCAATCCATCATGAATGATGCAAAACAAGTGGATAATCCACGAACTATTATCGAAATGGGCCTTTTGGTGCTTTGTGCTAAATTAGGCTCTGTTGATGAAAGCTTAGAAGACCGTGTGTATGCATTAGAGTCTTCAGAACGATCTGAACGCAACGATTTATTGAACCGCATGGCTCAATTAGAACAACGCGGCCCAGCTGTCGCAACTACACCTGCTTATGGTGCTAATTCCTTTGGACCACCAAGTGGTTATGCCAATAGTTTTGTTTCTGTAGATAATGCTGCTGTACAGAATGCTTCCATGAGTAGCGCTCAAACTAGTACTGTTGGTACTGTGCCGCCTCTAAGTGGAGTGGGGATGACACCACCGCCTGCGAGTGTAGGCATGACACCTCCACCTGTGAGTGCACCAGGTAGTATACCGCCTCCTATGAATGGAGTAGGCATGGCTCCGCCTCCAATGGGCAGTATTGGTATGGCGCCACCAAGTACAAGCAGTGCGCCAGAACGATCGGCTAGAAATCAAGCCAAAGGTCGTGGTAAAAAAGGTATTAGTACACAGGCTATCATTAGTGATCAAATCTTGTCGGCTCAAGAGTATCGCAATGTACAGTCCAATGTCATTAAATACTTGAAGGACAGCAATCGCAATATGACCTCTACCGTAATTGGACAAGGTCAACTTGTATACGTAGACCAAAGCAAGGCGGTTATGGCCTTCAAAAATACATTGCATCTCAATGTAATGACCAACGAAGTAAACTTAGCAGAAGCAGCAGATGCTTTCACCTATACGCTAGGCTATCCAGTACATGTAGAAATTGTTGATGCCCTCACACAAGTTTACAAAGACTATAAAAAGGCCTCTGGTAGTACGACGCAGCACCAAGTAAAAGCGCCGCAACGTCCACCAGAACCGATGGTAGATGTACAGAAGACCTCTGGAGGTCAACCGACACAAATGGATTTAACAAATCCATCGGCACCACAAGGCACTAATAATGTACCAATGGGAAATAGTTCAGTAGGAGCTAATGGCGCTCAAGATAGTAGCGTGTCACAAGCTCAACAACCTACCGCACAGGTTGGCGGTTCAACCACTGGTGAACAATCTAGTAAGCCTGATTCCGGAGCGGTAGACGCGGCAAAAGCGGCGGCTTTGGCCTTCTTAGCGAAAAAGACTGGCGGTGCTGTTGCAAGTGCTGCCGTTAGTGATAGTGCGAATATAGCTACAACAGAAGGGCAAACATCTGGTGGAGATGTACCGATTACATCCTTTGATGGCAGTCCGTCTGTATCAGTTCCAGATGGAGAAATCCCTATCGAGTCTCTAGCAGGTTCTATGGAAGGCGATGATATTCCAGTTCATTCCTTTGATGATGTACCTGTAGACGATATGGAGGAATCTTACGTATCATCTTTAGATGATATGCCACCACATCCGTTAGATAGTGTCACTGTTATTAGCGATGATGGGGAAGTCTTAGAACGCCCTATGGATAGCGGTGCACATATTGAGGTAGAAGCTGTCCCAAAGTCTAATGGGGGCGAACAGCAACAGGGAACCCCTTATCAAAGTGATGATCATGCTATGCTTTCACAAGCATCTATTGAAGTGGCGCCCATCGATAGCGTGACGGTAGCTCGTGAATACGCATGGGATCCAGAGCATATGACAGAAGAGGAGCGAAACAATCCTCTCTTGGCAGAAACATTAGAGAAATTATCTGAAGACCACGACATCATCGTCGAGGTCATCGAAGAATAAATTTTTGAGTATACCCGTTGGTCCTAAGGCCGTAGGTGACACATATGTTAAAATCTATGTCGCATGTTAGAGTTATGGGCATAGACAGTTAGTAAGGACAAGATCCTAAAAGGAGGAATTACAATGTTTGGTAAAGGTATGGGCAATATGGCTGGCATGATGAAAAAAGTTCAAAAAATGCAAGCAGATATGAAGAAAATGCAAGAAGAATTAAAAACTCGTACAGTAGAGGCTTCCGTTGGTGGCGGTGCTGTAACAGTTGTGATGAACGGTGAAAAAATCATCGAGTCTTTGAAATTGAACCCAACTGCAGTTGATCCTGAAGACGTAGAAATGTTAGAAGATTTAGTGATGGCGGCTGTAAACGAAGCTAGCAAAAAAGTAGACGACCTCTTGGCTCAAGAAATGGGCAAAGTAACTGGTGGTCTTAACTTGCCAACAGGTTTATTCTAAATGACAAATGCTTTGGAACGGCTTGTAGAACAGCTGCGCCGCTTGCCGGGGATTGGCTCCAAGTCGGCTAGACGCTTGGCTTACCATTTGGTAGAAATGCCGAAGGAAGAGGTAGACCGTCTCGTGGAAACCATCGTAGAAGCGAAGGGGGCTACGCGTCACTGTTCTATTTGCTTTAACTTATCAGCTCAAGACCCTTGCGAATTCTGTAGCAATCCGAACCGCGATCAAACGACGATTATGGTCGTTGAAACATCTCGCGATGTGATTGCTATCGAGCGCAGTGGTGACTATAAGGGCTTGTATCATGTATTGGAAGGTGCCTTGTCCCCTATGGAGGGCATCGGTGCTGACGATATTCGCGTAAAAGAATTGATTGCCCGCCTTCGTGATGGTGTCGTACAAGAGGTTATTCTCGCTACTGACCCAGATGTAGAAGGGGAGGCGACAGCTCTCTATTTGGCGCGTTTATTAAGTCCAAGTGGCATTAAGGTAACGCGTATTGCCCGCGGTGTTCCTGTGGGTGGCGATATCGAATATGCCGATGAATTGACTTTAGGCGGTGCCGTAGTGAACCGTCAAGAAATGAAAGGATAATATGGGAGCTTTATTAGCATCACCGATTATATCGGCGGTTGTATCCGTTGCTGTAGCCTACATTGCTTTCAAAGTAGCGTTTTTCACCATTAAACGAGTGGCTATGAATGCAGTAACTGGTATTTTGACGTATTTAGTATGCGTTCATATCCTCAATATTCCTATGGATATTGGTTTGGGCGTATGGGCTTTAACAGCAATTCTAGGCCCTATTCCAATGCTCATTGCTGCCGGATGGTACGGCTTTTTAAAATAGGAGGACCTCATGCTTATCAATCGTGAACAACAACGCGTTATTGATGAAGTTGAACAGAATATCCTCTTGTTAGCGTCCGCTGGGACGGGAAAAACGAATACACTTGCTTATCGAGTGGCTCACCTCATCGAGGGCGGCTATGCGAAGGCGGAGAATATCTTGTGCATGACCTTTACGAACAAGGCGGCAAATGAGATGAAAGACCGCATTCAATCGCTCGTAGGCAGTCCTGCAAAGGCTGTGGAGATTAGTACATTCCACAGCTTTTGCTTTTTCGTACTCCAACAAGAGGGGAAGCGCAATGAAACCTTGTATACGGATGTAACGATCTTTGATGAAGAGGATTGTAAGGAATTGTCTGAACCGTATCGTCCAGGTAAGTTGCGAGAAATGTCCTTTGCCAACATCATCGGCATGGTAAAAGAATATCGCTCCTTATATGGCTTTTATTCTGATGATCTCGTAGGCGATTATAAACGGACTATTGATCGTTTGCAAAAGGAACAGCGTCCTGCTATTGAGCAACAATTCTCTAGCTTTGGCAATGTGCTCTACAGTGAACTTCATGACTTCTTGAACCATGGTCACGAATGGATTGCTGCCTATGATGAAAGCTTAGCCTCCGTACATGGCCTAGATTTTACGGACCTTATCTGTGGTGTTCATCGTCTATTCCAAGATCCTGTAGTTCGGGAACGCTGGCGTAGCCGTTATAGCTATATCTCTGTAGATGAAATGCAAGATACAGGCGTACTAGAGTACAAGGTACTTGAAATGCTGTGGGAAGGTAATCACGTCCTATTATGTGGTGACTATTTCCAAACCATATACGAATGGCGTGGATCTGATCCATTCCGCTTGCTCAAGCAGTTTGATGCGGACTTTAAGCCTTTAAAAATCATTTTTTACGAAAATTACCGATCTAATTGGACGCTCTTTACGATGGCGTTTAAAACATTGCAGAATATGTTCCCTGATCTCGTAGGCTCTATCTATACTGAATTACCTCGTGCCAATAGTGAAAGAAAGGGTAAGCCCGTCCTCATTAAAGGCTGTAAAAACAGTTATTTAGAGGGCCGTTATATTTATGAAGCTATCTGTGCCTTGCCAAAGGATGCCAATATTGGTGTTCTCGTACGGGATAATAAAAAGGCCCAACGATTGAGCGACTCCTTTGAACGCCTCAATAACGAAAAACCTGAAGAGGAACGCCGTCACTTTATGATTATCGACGAGTTTAAATTCTTTAGACGTCAAGAAATCAAAGACGTTATGGCCTATTTCAAATTGCTCATGAACCCGAACGACTCTGTCAGTGCTAAGCGCATTATTAAACGCTATGTTGCGGGTATTGGTGACGCTCGTATCGCCGCTATTGAAAGCCCTGAGACGCGTCAAGTAGGCTTAAAATTGACGGACTTTATGGATATGCCTATTTTTGAAGCAGAGCCTTATGCCAAGCTCGTTAGTGGCTTAGAGAATCATGAGGTTGTAGTATACGATGTGGAAAGTACGGGCACTGATACATCTCAAGACCGCATTATTCAAATTGCAGCTATTCGCATCGACGAAAATGGACAAGTGTTAGAGACCTTTGAATGCTTTATCAATCCAGGTGTACCTGTGGGTCAATCCGAAGAGGTGCATGGCTTCTCCGATGCGTACTTACAAGAACACGGCGAAGACCCAGCTACGGTGCTGCAAGCCTTTAAGGAGTTCTCCAAGGATGCCATCATCGTTGGTCACAATGTAAACTATGATGTGACTATCTTTACCAACGAATTGGCACGGCATAATTTAGGAAATCCTGAATTTAAGGCTATCTACGATACACTCGATATTTACCGTCGCTTCTATCCTAATTTGCCAAATCATAAATTGGGCTTCCTAGCTTCTGAGTTTCCTATCCATCATGAGCCTACGCACAATGCGATGGACGATATCTTGGCCACAGCACAGCTTTTGATCTATGCGGTAAAAGAAAATATCGTGCCTACCACAACAGGTCGTATGGTAGCGATTAACAAATATAAAGCGGCTTTCACCAATATTGCGTCCCAAATGGCGACCTTGCGTAGAAAGTCCTATACAGAGCTACCAACGAAGTTATTGGCGTACATTATGAACCAAATGGGGGTTCTAGAATACTACAAATCCCATGGGGAATCGGCGAAGGTAGAGCATATACGGGATCTATATCGCATCATGGAAAAACTTGATGCAGCCTATGAAGGCCCAGCCGGGTTAGCTCGATTAAATCAAATCTTGCAGATGGCGGCCCTTACAGCCGGTGAGCCTGCCCAACAGGTACGCAATGAAGAGCGCATTCCAATCATTACCATCCACCAAGCTAAAGGTAGCGAGTTTGACCACGTGTTCTTGGCAGGCCTCAATGAAGGAACCTTCCCTAGTCCTTTTGCTATTGCAGAAGGTCGTGAAGACGAAGAAAAGCGCTTGTTCTATGTGGCTATTACACGACCTAAACAAGAGCTGACTATTACCTTTGAACAAACGAATATACGTGGCCGAGCTGTTCAACCAAGCTCGCTACTTAACTATATGCCACGAGACCCTGAGCTCGTAGAAAGGAGATACTAATGGCCCGAAAAACACATCGTCCAGATGATATTTTGTGGACCGTAACAGCTGCAGATATAGAGGCTACACATAGCGAGAAACAAGATATTACACTTGGTGCGGTACTAGATACTAAATATCCTCGAAAGTCCTTAGTCAAGCTATTTGAGGAAAAACTAATCCACATCAACGGTCATAAGGCAACGCCAAAGGATGTTATCTCCGAAGGTGATGAGATTTGGATTGCTATGGCTAAGGAAAAAATCGATTACGAACCAATTGAAATGGACCTACATATCTTATATGAAGATGATGATCTCCTCATTGTGGATAAGCCTGCTGGTGTGACAGTAAACTCTAAAGACCAAGTATCTCTAGCTAATGGTGTAGCATACTATTTCAAAGAGAATGGTATTAAGCGTAAGGTTCGTTTCTTAAACCGTTTAGATAGAGATACAACGGGGTGCATCGTAATTGCTAAAAGCGGTTTAGCTCAAAGTCTGTATCAACAGCAAATGGATGATAATACCTTTGAGAAGTGGTATATGGCTAAAGTGGAAGGTATTGTAAAAGCTGATGAAGACTCTTTAGTATTACCGATGGAGCGCAGTGCTGATGGTATTCATTATGAAGTAAATCCTAAGGGAAAAGAAACGCGCACAGATTATTCCGTCCTATGTAGACATCAATCACAGCCTGTGGATAAGTCTGTGAATAAGTCCAAAAATTCTGTGGATATAGCATCAAAAAATGTGGATATAGAACTATCAGATGTGGATAAAAGTGGTCAAAATGTGGACAAATCTGTGCATAACTCATCAAAATGTGGATATACTGAGGTTTTAGTTCGTTTGTACACAGGGAAAACACATCAAATTCGAGTAGCTTT
>OGTZ01000395.1_pt1 | contig 15736 bp, 16 predicted proteins | sample 1573651 | NCBI WGS metagenome assembly OGTZ01 (sample SAMEA2582160, study PRJEB24529) | metagenome | biome: Human gut stool | place: China | collected 2011 | reverse complement strand
CGGCGTACTTCGCAAAGCTGTCCGACTGAGGTACGCCTTTATCCGTGACAACACCTGTTGCTGGCCTGTTCGCCTGCTCTGTCGGGTGCTGGATGTTCATCCCAGTGGTTTATACGCCTGGCTTCAGCAGCCGCATTCACAACGCCATCAGGCAGACCTGAGACTGACAGGACAGATTAAACAGTTCTGGCTGGAATCGGGATGCGTCTATGGTTATCGCAAAATCCATCTGGATCTGCGTGACAGCGGGCAACAGTGCGGAGTAAACAGAGTCTGGAAACTGATGAAACGTGTCGGAATAAAGGCTCAGGTCGGATACCGAAGCCCGCGGGCACGTAAAGGCGAGGCCAGTATCGTGTCACCCAACAGGCTCCAGCGACAGTTCAATCCGGATGCTCCTGATGAGCGTTGGGTAACGGACATAACCTACATCAGGACCCACGAAGGCTGGCTGTATCTTGCCGTTGTTGTTGATCTGTTCTCACGCAAAATTATCGGTTGGTCCATGCAATCCCGGATGACAAAGGACATTGTCCTGAACGCACTGCTGATGGCTGTATGGCGGCGTAATCCCGAAAAACAGGTGCTGGTTCATTCGGATCAGGGCAGTCAGTACACAAGCCATGAGTGGCAGTCGTTCCTGAAATCACACGGCCTGGAGGGTAGCATGAGCCGTCGCGGTAACTGCCATGATAATGCGGTTGCAGAAAGTTTTTTCCAGTTGTTGAAACGTGAACGGATAAAGAAAAAGATCTACGGAACGCGGGAAGAAGCCCGCAGTGATATTTTTGATTACATCGAAATGTTTTATAACAGTAAGCGTCGGCATGGTTCTAGCGAACAGATGTCACCGACAGAATATGAAAACCAGTATTATCAACGGCTCGGAAGTGTCTAGATTATCCGTGGCGATTCAAGGTAACTGTTACGACAACGCTCCGATGGAAAGCTTCTGGGGAACGCTGAAAAATGAGAGCCTGAGCCACTATCGTTTTAATAACCGGGATGAAGCCATCTCAGTAATACGGGAATACATTGAGATTTTCTACAATCGTCAGCGTCGTCACTCTCGTCTGGGGAATATCTCCCCGGCAGCCTTCAGGGAAAAATATCATCAGATGGCTGCTTAAAAAAAGAACAAATGGTAGTGTCCGCTATTGCCAGTACACCTCAACATTCCACCATGCATTCCGATTAACGCCGCATAGCCAGTTGAACTTTGCTACTTTGTGAGAGGTAGTACCTTCTATCCAGTGCGAATTTAATTAATGGAATAAATGATTATGAGTGAAAATGATACAATCCCAAAGAAGTCTACAAGTCAGATTAACAAAGCGGTATTCTTTACATCTGCTTTGCTAATTTTCCTTCTTGTCGCCTTTGCCGCCGTATTCCCGGATGTCGCCGACAAAAATTTTAAACTACTTCAGCAACAAATCTTCACGAATGCCAGCTGGTTCTACATCCTTGCTGTGGCCCTGATTTTACTGAGTGTCACGTTCCTTGGACTCTCACGCTACGGTGATATCAAGCTGGGCCCGGACCATGCGCAGCCTGATTTCAGCTACCACTCCTGGTTTGCGATGCTTTTTTCGGCAGGGATGGGGATCGGCCTGATGTTCTTTGGCGTTGCCGAACCTGTAATGCATTATCTTTCGCCCCCCGTAGGCACTCCAGAAACCGTTGCGGCAGCTAAGGAAGCAATGCGTCTGACCTTTTTCCACTGGGGACTGCACGCATGGGCAATTTATGCCATTGTGGCGCTGATTCTGGCGTTCTTCAGTTACCGTCACGGTCTGCCTTTAACTCTGCGCTCCGCACTCTATCCCATTATTGGCGATCGCATATACGGACCTGTAGGACATGCGGTTGATATTTTCGCTGTTATAGGCACGGTCTTTGGCGTTGCGACATCACTGGGTTACGGTGTTTTGCAGGTGAATGCCGGTTTGAACCATCTTTTCGGGGTGCCCATCAATGAAACGGTGCAGGTAATTCTGATCGTGGTCATCACGGGGTTAGCGACGATTTCAGTGGTGTCCGGTCTGGATAAGGGAATACGTATCCTGTCTGAACTCAATCTGGGTCTGGCTTTGTTGCTCCTGGCGCTGGTCCTGTGTCTGGGACCAACCGTGCTTCTGCTGAAGTCATTTGTGGAAAATACGGGCGGTTATCTTTCGGAACTGGTGAGTAAAACGTTCAACCTTTACGCGTATGAGCCCAAGTCGAGCAACTGGCTGGGGGGCTGGACATTACTGTACTGGGGATGGTGGCTTTCATGGTCGCCGTTTGTGGGGATGTTCATCGCACGGGTCTCCCGCGGGCGAACCATTCGCGAGTTTGTCACCGGCGTGCTGTTTGTTCCCGCGGGTTTTACGCTAATGTGGATGACGGTGTTTGGTAACAGCGCGATCTATCTCATTATGAACCAGGGGGCCACAGACCTCGCCAATACTGTTCAGCAGGATGTGGCGCTGGCCCTGTTTAATTTCCTGGAGCATTTCCCGTTCTCTTCTGTGCTGTCATTCATTGCAATGGCGATGGTCATCGTCTTCTTTGTAACGTCTGCTGATTCGGGGGCAATGGTTGTGGATACTCTGGCATCAGGTGGAGTGGCAAACACACCCGTCTGGCAGCGAATATTCTGGGCCTCGCTCATGGGCATTGTTGCAATTGCGCTTCTCCTTGCCGGAGGGCTAAGTGCGCTGCAAACGGTGACAATAGCGAGTGCATTGCCCTTCTCAGTGATCTTACTAATATCTATATACGGACTTTTAAAAGCTTTGCGCCGGGATTTGACCAAGCGTGAAAGCCTGAGCATGGCGACAATTGCTCCTACGGCTGCACGTAACCCAATTCCTTGGCAGAGAAGGTTACGCAATATCGCGTATCTGCCGAAGCGATCTCTTGTGAAACGTTTTATGGACGACGTTATCCAGCCCGCCATGACGCTGGTTCAGGAGGAACTGAACAAGCAGGGGACGATAAGCCACATTAGTGATGCAGTCGACGATCGTATTCGTCTTGAAGTCGATTTGGGCAACGAGCTGAATTTTATATATGAAGTGAGGCTTCGCGGGTATATCTCACCGACCTTCGCGCTCGCCGCAATGGATAATGATGAGCAGCAGACTGAACAACATCGATATTATCGCGCTGAGGTTTATCTCAAAGAAGGCGGTCAAAATTATGATGTGATGGGCTGGAACCAGGAACAGCTGATTAATGACATACTGGACCAGTACGAAAAACACCTGCACTTCCTGCACCTGGTTCGTTAATAGCAACATGCCGTCCTGGGGGCGGCAATTATTATCCCGGCCGCAATATGAGGGAATGCAGAATGATTTCACGCTGGAAATGGATGCTGAAGCAGACAATTAAAAAACTATGGTTCAGGGCAACGTTATTCGCAATTGTCGCGATAATAACGGCCCTTTTATCAATTCTTTTTAAATCAATGATTCCTGAGTCGGTTTCCGTGAAGGTTGGTGCGGAAGCAGTCGATAACATTCTGAACATACTGGCATCGAGTATGCTGGCAGTGACCACATTTTCGCTGAGTATCATGGTCACAGCCTACGGTTCAGCCACTACTAATGTGACTCCCAGAGCTACGCGTTTAGTTGTTGAAGACGTCACCACACAAAATGTACTGGCCACCTTCATCGGTTCTTTTCTCTTCAGTCTGGTAGGGATTATTGCCCTCAATATGGGAGCTTATGGAGAAAGGGGGAGAGTCATTTTATTCATTGTCACACTGGTTGTCATTGCCTTAATCCTCATCACATTGCTTCGCTGGATACAGCATTTGACCTCTCTGGGGAGGGTAGGTGAGACAACGGCACAAGTAGAACAGGCGGCCATCGAAACATTTATTGCGAGAGCAAGAAATCCCTGTCTCGGCGGATATCCATGGCTTGAGAACAATGAACAGCCGGAAGGAACGGTTGCAGTTTATCCGAAGAAGATTGGCTATGTTGAATATATTGATATGGTGAAACTTAGCAAGCTGCTGACCAATGATCCCTGTCATGTATACCTCGTGGCGCAGCCAGGCAGTTTCATACATCCGTCCATGCCAGTTTTGTACCTGAGTCAGGGCCAGGAGTCGTCAATCAGCACCGATTTACTTGAGACGCTTATTGTCTCGGATGCACGTTCATTTGCTCAGGATCCTCGATTTTGTCTTAGCGTCATGGCCGAGATAGCCTGCCGGGCCCTTTCCCCTGCAGTGAACGATCCTGGAACCGCCATTGATGTCATTGGCAGAGGTGTTCGTATACTTTCCACTTACGCGCAGAATAAATCTGATGAAATAGAAGTGAAATATCCTTCAGTACATGTTGCACCACTTCAGAATAACGATCTACTGCAAGACTTTTTCTCACCTGTCGCGCGCGATGGTGCCAGTATGAGGGAGATTCAGATAAGAGTCCTTAAAGGACTGTCGATGCTGAGTAAGGGTTAGCCTGGGATATTTGCTGAAGCCGCACATACTCTGGCATTTGAAACATTAGAGCATGCAACTCGTGCTGACCATATAGATTCTGATAGATATCTAATAAAATCAATTTATTATAATTTATTTAGTGGCGAAGATTCTAATAAAAAACCATAGCTGCAGAGCAAGCGATTCGGTTGTTGGCAAGTCAAGGGCAAAGCATTCGCGTGAGGATGGGCGTATGCTTTGTGCCAAAAGCAAACGTTGCTAATTCTGCACTGTTCAGCGATGGTGCAGTAGCGACAGGCACTGCCACTGTCCAGTCGGCAAAAGCGAACACTTTGCCACTGCGGGGGTAAGCTGATTGAAGCTCTCGCGCAAAATCACTTATTCTTTTGCGTTAATAAAATGTAGGAGATGAGTCATGACAGGCGAAAATCGTGGCCGGGGAAGGCCGCGAAAGACAGAAAGTACCTATGCAGATACTCGTAATGATCTGATCCGCAGCGGCCTTGAACTACTGACGCAGAATGGTTTTCTTGCGACGGGAGTCGATGCCATTGTTAAAAATGCCAATGTCCCTAAAGGCTCATTTTATTACTACTTTAAGAGTAAAGAGGATTATGCTCAGACCGTTCTGAACGCCTATGACAGTTTCTTCGAGCATAAACTCAAAAACATCTACATGAATCATCCTGCACACCAATGGTACGTCTGGAAAATTTCATCAATGATGCCTGTGAGGGGATTAAAAAATACAATTTTACCCGCGGCTGCCTGGTTGGAAATATGATGCAGGAGACTCCGGGGCTTCCCCAATCCTTTATTAAAGTGCTACAGAATATTCTTGAGAGCTGGCAGGCACTTGTTGCGGCCTGCCTGTCCGACGCGTTATCTTCAGGCGAAATAAGTTCAAATATGAATAATACACAACTGGCGGCTATTTTCTGGAGTGGCTGGGAAGGTGCGGTAATGCGTTCCAAACTATATTGTTCTACTGAGCCTGTGTACGACTTCTGGAGCTATTTCAAAACCTCGGTACGCTATCAGTCTTCTCAGGAAGCAACAACTGGCCAGTAAAAGGGGCCGCAGCCCCTAAAACTTATTATACCAAGCCTGAGCTCGGCATCCATCTAATCAGCTACATTGAATGACTGCACGACCGCGAATTCCGCCACTCAGAAGTTTTTCAGCCACAGTGATGGCGTCACTGAGCGGATAAACGGTAGTGAGACTATCCATTCTGGACTCTGGCAAATACTGTACCGCCTGTTGCCAGATTGCTGCTCTTTTCTCTTTCGCGAACATGACACTATCAATCCCTTTCAGCGTGACACCGCGCAGAATAAACGGAGCCACATTGCCCATCAAATCCATCCCCTGAGCCATGCCGCAGGCTGCAACAATACTGCCATATCGGACCCCGGCGCAGGCATTGCAGAGTGTGTGGCTACCGACTGTATCAATGGCGGCAGCCCAGCGTTCTTTTTGTAACGGTTTTCCAGGGGAGGCAAGCTCGGAGCGATTAATAATCTCCTCTACACCGACCGTTTTATAAAGCCAAGCAGCTTCTTCCGGACGACCAGTAGATGCGGTCACGCGGTAACCCATCGACGCCAAGATCATGGCCGCAATACTCCCGACACCTCCGCTGGCACCGGTTACAAGTACCGGGCCATCTTTAGGCTTAATACCATGATTCATGTCACGAACGGTGCAATAGTGATCCACACCCAACGCCTGAAATCAGATCCAGGGGGTAATCTGCTCTCCTGATTCAGGAGAGTTTATGGTCACTTTTGAGACAGTTATGGAAATTAAAATCCTGCACAAGCAGGGAATGAGTAGCCGGGCGATTGCCAGAGAACTGGGGATCTCCCGCAATACCGTTAAACGTTATTTGCAGGCAAAATCTGAGCCGCCAAAATATACGCCGCGACCTGCTGTTGCTTCACTCCTGGATGAATACCGGGATTATATTCGTCAACGCATCGCCGATGCTCATCCTTACAAAATCCCGGCAACGGTAATCGCTCGCGAGATCAGAGACCAGGGATATCGTGGCGGAATGAACATTCTCAGGGCGTTCATTCGTTCTCTCTCGGTTCCTCAGGAGCAGGAGCCTGTCGTTCGGTTCGAAACTGAACCCGGACGACAGATGCAGGTTGACTGGGGCACTATGCGTAATGGTCGCTCACCGCTTCACGTGTTCGTTGCTGTTCTCGGATACAGCCGAATGTTGTACATCGAATTCACTGACAATATGCGTTATGACACGCTGGAGACCTGCCATCGTAATGCGTTCCGCTTCTTTGGTGGTGTGCCGCGCGAAGTGTTGTATGACAATATGAAAACTGTGGTTCTGCAACGTGACGCATATCAGACCGGTCAGCACCGGTTCCATCCTTCACTGTGGCACTTCGGCAAGGAGATGGGCTTCTCTCCCCGACGGTGTCGTCCCTTCAGGGAACAGAATAAAGGTAAGGTGGCACGGATGGTGCAGTATACCCGTAACAGTTTTTACATCCCATTAATGACTCGCCTGCTCCCGATGGGGATCACTGTCGATGTTGAAACAGCCAACCGCCACGGTCTGCGCTAACTGTACGATGTCGCTAACCAACGAAAGTATGAAACAATCCAGGCCCGTCCCTGCGATCGCTGGCTCGAAGAGCAGCAGTCCATGCTGGCACTGCTTCCGGAGAAAAAAGAGTATGACGTGCATCCTGGTGAAAATCTGGTGAACTTCGATAAACCCCCCCTGCATCATCCACTCTCCATCTACGACTCATTCTGCAGAGGAGTGGCGTGATGATGGAACTGCAACATCAACGACTGATGGCACTCGCCGGGCAGTTGCAACTGGAAAGCCTTATAAGCGCAGCGCCTGCGCTGTCACAACAGGCAGTAGACCAGGAATGGAGTTATATGGACTTCCTGGAGCATCTGCTTCATGAAGAAAAACTGGCACGTCATCAACGTAAACAGGCGATGTATACCCGAATGGCAGCCTTCCCGGCGGTGAAAACGTTCGAAGAGTATGACTTCACATTCGCCACCGGAGCACCGCAGAAGCAACTCCAGTCGTTACGCTCACTCAGCTTCATAGAACGTAATGAAAATATCGTATTACTGGGGCCATCAGGTGTGGGGAAAACCCATCTGGCAATAGCGATGGGCTATGAAGCAGTCCGTGCAGGTATCAAGGTTCGCTTCACAACAGCAGCAGATCTGTTACTTCAGTTATCTACGGCACAACGTCAGGGCCGTTATAAAACGACGCTTCAGCGTGGAGTAATGGCCCCCCGCCTGCTCATCATTGATGAAATAGGCTATCTGCCGTTCAGTCAGGAAGAAGCAAAACTGTTCTTCCAGGTCATCGCTAAACGTTACGAAAAGAGCGCAATGATCCTGACATCCAATCTGCCGTTCGGGCAGTGGGATCAAACGTTCGCCGGTGATGCAGCACTGACCTCAGCGATGCTGGACCGTATCTTACACCACTCACATGTCGTTCAAATCAAAGGAGAAAGCTATCGACTCAGACAGAAACGAAAGGCCGGGGTTATAGCTGAAGCTAATCCTGAGTAAAACGGTGGATCAATATTGGGCCGTTGGTGGAGATATAAGTGGATCACTTTTCATCCGTCGTTGACAATTCAATAATGCGTCGACACAAAGCATCGTGGTAAAACCAGCTGTTCCTATTGCCATTACATGTTTGCTATTTGCGCCAGCCGGGAGCGGCGTCAGCCAGTCTCCCTTTACCCGCGCTTTTTCGGAAAGCCCACCCCAATGTTTTTCTCCTACACCCCAGCCGGTCAGCAGGACCTTATCCCCGGTCTGATATTCAGGATGTGAGCTGGCGGACACTGTACCGGCAAAATCAATGCCTGGCACCATTGGAAAGTGCCGGACGATAGGCCCGCGGCCCGTAATAGCCAGTGCGTCTTTGTAGTTGATAGATGAACAGTCGACATTGACCTCCACATCCCCCTGTGGCAGCTCGCTTTCAGCGATTTCAGCAATTTGGGTACTGTAGCGACCATCCATCTTACTGATTAATAAGGATTTAAACATTTTTTCTCGTCTTTCTGGTTTGATGTCATTGAGCTATAAAGTAGTCAATAAACAATATTGACCGATCGTATAATAATCAACGCTAATATCCCAGTGTTTGTCAGAAAACAAGAATTGCTTTTCTTTTCATCAGGTTAAATCTATCTTTTTTGATTAATATCAAACCAGATTCGGTGTTCAATTATATAGGCATCAATGTTAGCGGTCCTACAAGATACGCAGTCGATGCTTCAGGGCGTACTGATGAAATAAAACAAGTAGGCTGAGATTAGTTGGTCTGCTCATCGCTCACAGCGGACCTTCAGCTTCGTTAGCCAAGCGCTGACATAGTTACCGATGTAGCGTGTTAATCTGTCGGGAGCATAGCCGAAATCACTTAACCCATTAGACTTCACCTAAAACTGCAAAAATTACCGTCTTTGTCACACTCACCGAGTTTAATCAAACTAACACTGTACATAGTGCGAACAAGAGCCAACCAGAAAGACTGTTCAGCATCAACAGTGAAGTTTTTCCCCGCAATTCCTCCGCAGTTTTCCCACTAGAGAGTTCGACACATCCCTTGCATACCAACGCTTTGATTCAAATCTCGGTAGTGCATCCAATTAGTAGAATATGTGTTTTTCGATAAATGCTCCGATCACTTTTTCGTGGATCTCAACTGAGCGTGAGAAGCAGATTGTTTTACGAGCCAACCGCTTAATGTGGGTGCGTAGCGTCAGATTATTACGCTCAATGCGTTGGGTGAATATTTTGCCGGTCAGATACTTATTCTTCGGCACCACCCGGCCATAGCTGCCCCAGTCATCGCTGGTGAGCATGCCGATGTTGAAGGGTGTAAGCAGTGCCAGTAGCTCCCGGCATGTTTGATCGGTTCGGGGACCAAAAGTGTAGGCCAGTACACCGCCTGTTTTGGTGTTGTACGCGTACCAGAGCCAGTGTAGCCGGGCTTTACTGCCAACGTAGCTCCATTGCTCATCAAGCTCGCAGATAAGCGCCACATCAGCATGGGCAACAGGCGAAGAAGTTATTTGCGTTGGCGCGAGTTTTTTAAAGTCCGGATGACGGTGTTAATACCAATTTTCAGTGTCCTGGCGGTATCGCGAACCCCGGCACCATTAAAGGCCATTTCAGTGATCATCTCTTTCATACCCGGCTTACGTGCTTGATAAGTATAAGTGAGCTGAAACACACGGTGGCAGTCACGGCAGCGAAATCTGTCACGGCCTTTAGGGTTCTGACCATGGCGGTAAACCTGAGCTGACTGACAACGGGGACAATGAATATTAACGCTGGCCATGAGATAACCTCAAAAGCCCGTATTATACATCAGATTCAACCAATTAGAGGCATCACCCTTTCCTACATTCGTAGGACTTTGATTACATATAGCAAGGGTTAATTCTTATATACATAGAATAAATTAGGAATATAATGAATTTTATCGTGACGACCTTATTTATAATTAATTTATATCGTCAGAGAAATTAGTGTCCACAACATGAAGCCTTACAAAGAGATTCTCTGATTTAAAAAAAATAAGAGCCAGCTTATGCATATCGATTCGACTGAAAAAAATAATAAACAAAAGTTGGGCTTGCTTGCGCTAACATCCATTGTCGTGAGCTCGATGATCGGCAGCGGCGTTGACGGACTCCCCCAGAATATGGCGGAGAATTCTGCCGTGGGCCCGGTGGCGATAGCATGGATAGTCTGTGGTATCGGCATGTTTTTCATCTCCAGAACTTTTATCGTGCTGTCAAACATTAGACCTGATCTCCAGTCAGGAGTTTATATGTATGCCCGGGAAGGGTTCGGCCGATTTACGGCATTTAACGTCGCCTGGGGCTACTGGCTGATGACTATATTCAGCAACGTCGCCTTTGCCATTATGGTGATGGATACGCTGAATTATTTCTTACCAGGTGATTTCAAGGGAGGGAACAATATTCCTTCCGTTATCGGTGCCTCTCTGCTGATATGGGGATTCAACTTTTTAGTCCTCTCCGGTACCCGCATTGCCGGGTCGATTAACATCGTCGGCACGCTGGCCAAACTGATCCCGCTGGTGGCCTTTATTATTATTCTCATGCTGTTTATGAAGTACACCACGTTCGCAGATAACGTCTGGGGGCACAGCGCGAGTAAGGCCAGTCAGGACCTAGGCTCTATTTTCTCACAGGTAACTTCACCGCTTAGCGTGGCACTCTGGAGCTTCATCGGCGTTGAGGGGGCTGTCGCTCTTTCCGGTCGGGCCAAAAATAAACGCGACGTGGGTAAAGCCACATTCATTGGCTTCGTTGTATCACTGATTATCTGTCTGCTAGTCTCCATCCTGCCGTTTGGCGTGCTGACTCAACATGAGCTCAGCGCAATTCCAACCCCATCCACCGCCGGTATTCTGAAGATTGTTGTCGGTGAATGGGGGAAAATTATGATTATCTTGGGGGTGCTGATTTCGGTGCTTACCAGCTGGCTGGCGTGGACCATCATCTGCGCCGAACTGCCTATGGTGGCCGCGCAGAACGGTACATTCCCGAAACCGTTTAGCAAAAAAAATGTGAAGGGTTCGGCCTCGGTTTCGCTTTATATAAGCAGTGCGTTTATGCAAATCGTCGTACTTCTGGTCTACTTTTCTAACGATGCTTGGCTTGCAATGCTGGCTATCTCTGCCCTGACCGTTTTACCTGCGTATTTAATGACCACGGCATACCTGTTTAAACTCTGTATTAGCGGCGAGTATGCCAGCTATACCACGAATCACAGCCGCAGCGCCGCGCTGGTCAGCAGTATTATCGGCTTTGTATTCTGCCTGTTTATGTTCTACGCCAGTGAAATCAAATATCTGGCGATGGTTCCGGTGCTGCTTACGCTGGGCGTGCCCCTGTTTATCTGGGCAAGAAAAAAAGACGATCGCGCAGATAAAATATTTACGCTATGCGAACTGGCATTTTTTATTTTACTGCTGGTCCTCGACATCATTGTTTTTATTCTACTGCATTATAAAACGATACATTTTTAGTCCGGATTAATTCACAGCAAGTTAAGGTGACGACAATGTCTATTTCTTAGGCATGACATCCTCACAGTCAAATACTATCTGAACAGTAGCAATGGAGATACCTAATGAAATTTAACCACAATATTTTATTTATTTCCTCACAATATCTTGATGGCGACAACCCTTCGCAGCAGGTACTGGAAGAGCTTCAAACCGAACTCGCGGAACGCGGTTTTAAAATTCATCTCACGCACCAGATCTCTGATGGCTTAAAAATCATCGAAAAAAGCCCCCAATACAGCATGATTGGTTTTTACTGGGAGCCAGACAATCCGACCTTTGCAGAAGAGCTACAGCACTTTATCAGCATATTCCGCAAAAGAAATGCAGCGACGCCGCTGATAATTTTCTCAGAACAGAATATTACCGATCGTATCCCACTCGACGTCTTAAAAGAGGTCAGCGAATATGTTTATCTGTTCTCTGAATCCGCCGCCTTCACTGCCAATCGACTGTACTCCTTAGTCCACCGCTATGCGGATAAGCTCCTTCCTCCCTACTTTAAAACCCTTAAGAACTTTACCGAGGACGGTGACTATTACTGGGACTGCCCGGGGCATATGGGGGGAATGGCCTATCTGAAACATCCTGTTGGCATTGAGTTCATTAACTTCTTTGGCGAAAACATGATGCGCGCTGATATTGGCGTGGCTACCGCGGAGATGGGGGATTATCTGATCCACGCCGGACCGCCTAAAAAATCGGAAGAAATTGCGGCCCGATTGTTTGGCTCTGATTGGACCTTCTACGGTGTTTCCGGCTCATCGGGGTCGAACCGTATTGTGGCCCAGGCTGCGGTTGGCGCAGATGAAATTGCCATTATTGACCGAAATTGCCACAAGTCACTTAATCATGGCCTGACCCTGTCTCAGGCAAGGCCGGTTTACCTGAAACCTACCCGCAACGCGTGGGGGCTGATTGGGCCTATCCCGACCGGACGCATGAAGAAGGCCAGTATTGATGCGCTGGTGGCAAACAGCCGACTGGCACCTGGTGCGGTCAGCCAGTCCCCGTCCTACGCCGTGGTAACCAACTGCACCTATGATGGCTTCTGTTATAACGTGAACGATGTAGTCAGGCACCTGGGTGAAAGCGCACCGCGCATCCATTTTGATGAAGCATGGTATGCCTATGCGCGTTTCCATCCGCTATACCAGAGTCGCTATGCCATGGACGCGGAGGAAACGCCAAATCGTCCAACCCTATTCGCCGTACAGTCCACCCATAAAATGCTGCCCTCACTCTCCATGGCCTCAATGATTCATGTGAAGAAAAGCGATCGCGCGCCGCTTAATTTCGATGACTTTAACGATGCCTTTATGATGCACGGCACGACCTCACCCTACTACCCGATCATTGCATCAATTGATGTGGCGGTAAGCATGATGGAGGGTGAATCCGGTTATTCGCTTGTGCAGGAGTCAATTGAAGAAGCGATTGCCTTCCGTAAAGCCGTGGTCAGCGTCAAACGCCAGCTCCAAGAGCAGGAAGGTGGTGACGCCTGGTTCTTCGATGTGCTTCAACCAACCGAAGTGCAGGACAGCGATTCTGGGCAGCGATACAGTTTTGAAGAGGCACCCGTATCGCTGCTGAGCCACAGCGCCGACTGCTGGTCGCTGCGCTCCGGTGAACGCTGGCACGGTTTTGCCGATGATGATCTGGTCGAAACCAACAGTATGCTCGATCCAGTAAAAGTGACCCTGACTTGTCCTGGGATCGGCCCGAAGGGAGAATACCAGAAGAACGGTATTCCGGGATATTTGCTGACCCGTTTTCTCGATGACCGTCGCATTGAAATTGCCCGTACTGGTGACTACACCGTGCTGATCCTGTTCTCCGTCGGCATCACCAAAGGCAAATGGGGAACTCTGATTGAAAGCCTGCTGGCCTTTAAAAAGCATTACGACAATGACGATCTGGCCACAGATGCTATCCCGTCGCTGAAAGCGCATTCTCCACACTACGACACGCTAACCCTCAAGGAGCTATGTCAGACAATGCATGAAAAAATGGATGAGCTGGAGCTGATGTCGCATATCAACGACGCGGTAAACACCGATCCGGAACCGGTTATGACCCCGGCAGAAGCCTATCAGAAAGTCGTACGCTACAAAACCGAGCATATCCGGCTAGATGATTTTAGCGGCAGAATTGCCGCCAGCATGCTCGTCCCATACCCCCCAGGTATTCCTGTACTGATGCCGGGCGAACGGATGCCGCAAGGTAACAAGGGCATTATTGGCTATCTGCGCGCCCTGCAGGAATTCGATAAGCAATTCCCAGGTTTTGAACATGAGATCCAGGGCGTTAACGTCGATGAAAACGGGGACTTCTGGGTCAGAGCGATTGTGGAAGAAGAACGCGATGGGCACTCGCTACCCGGCCACATAACTTTTAAACGCCAGGTCTCTGGTATTAAAAAGGGCCGCCAGTAGGCGGGTGAAAGAACAATACCGTCGGATCGCCTGCAATCCGACGACAATATTACAGAATAGCTGAGGGAAACGTTATGGCAGAGCAATCTTCAGATGTAAAAAATAGTGACAATAGCGCCGGAGGACATAAGCTGGGGCTTATATCCCTCATCGCTATTGTCGTTGGCTCCATGCTGGGAGGCGGCGTTTTCAGTCTGCCGCAAAACACGGCGGCCTCTTCTGCACTAGGGCCTGTAATCATTGCATGGATTATTGCCGGGATCGGTATTTATTTTATCGCAAACTCCTTTCGCGTACTATCAGATCTGCGCCCGGACCTTCAGGCTGGGGTGTATATGTATGCCCAGGAAGGTTTTGGTTCCTTTATTGGCTTTAACGTCGCCTGGGGCTACTGGCTGATGACCGCATTTGGCAACGTTGCCTTTGCGGTAATTTTAATGGATGCTTTTAATCAGTTTATGCCGGGAGTTTTTACGGATGGTAATAATCTGAACTCCATTATCTGCGGCTCAGTGCTGATCTGGGGCTATAATTTCCTTGTTCTGTCCGGGACGAAAGTGGCCGGATTTGTTAACACCTTGGGAACCATCGCCAAGCTCGTCCCTCTGATCCTATTCGTATTACTGCTGGGTGTGCTGATCGATTATTCGGACCTGTTTAAAAACTTTTGGGGAGAATCACCCGCGATCCTCAGCGGCAACGGAAATGACGCCGTACCAGTATCGCTGCTGTCTCAGATTCTGGCACCGATGACCGTAACGCTCTGGGCCTTTATTGGCGTCGAGGGAGCGGTTGTTCTATCCGGACGGGCCAAAAATAAACAGGACGTAGGGAAAGCCACACTAATCGGCTTTCTGCTGGCGCTAATTATTTATATGTTAATGTCCATTCTGCCGTTCGGTGTAATGCCTCAGGCAGAACTAGCGCAGGTCAGTAACCCCTCTACCGCAGGCGTGCTCGCCCACGTTGTCGGTCAGTGGGGCGACTGGCTGATGAGCGCGGGGCTGATTATTTCTGTTCTGGCCGGCTGGCTTGCCTGGACCATGCTATGCGCTGAAATACCGATGGTAGCAGGACAGAAAGGCGCTTTCCCGCGCGCGTTTGCCCGAACGAACAGTAAACAGGCGGCCAATGTGTCACTGTGGGTTAGTAGCTTTGTGATGCAGGCGGCCATGTTACTTGTTTATTTTTCAAATAATGCTTGGACCACCATGTATAATATCAGTGCGCTGATGGTTGTTCCGGCCTATATTACCACCACTCTATATCTGACCAGTATTTGCAGAAACGGAAAATATAATCAGTATGCAAAAAAAGGCCGCAGGCTGGCTTTGACCAGCGGTGTTTTAGGCGCACTATTCTGTATGTTTATTCTTTACGCCAGCCAGATTGAGTATGTTGCATTAATTCCTATCCTGTTGACCTGTGGTCTGCCGGTCTTTATCTGGTCAAGAAAAGAAAAAAATGATGGTCAGCCGATATTTACCAAAAAAGAGCTGATTTATCTGATTATGCTGTTGCTGTGCGATATTATCGTCGTTGCCCTGTTTATTGGTGGATATTTAAAAGTATAAGTCCGAGTTAAATCTTTACTGGGCTAGTAATGCCGCCTTTTAAACAAGAAGGGCGGCAATCTTACTGAAATTAGTATGCTGCAAATCGGTAATGCTGCCAACTTACTGATTTAGTGTATGATGGTGATTTTAAGGTGCTTGC
>OGTZ01000387.1_pt1 | contig 16025 bp, 40 predicted proteins | sample 1573651 | NCBI WGS metagenome assembly OGTZ01 (sample SAMEA2582160, study PRJEB24529) | metagenome | biome: Human gut stool | place: China | collected 2011 | reverse complement strand
TATTTCTGGAGCTGTACAATTTTCTAAAATTAGTTATAGAAAATAATAATGTATTAGGAGAGATTTAATGGATTGTAAAAAATTGGAAAGTTTAAAACAAGAAATAAAAACTATTCTAAAAGATGGAGAAGTAACTGCTTTTGTAGCAATAACAATTTTAAATGAAGTCAAAAGAGATATAGAGGCAGAGGCTTTAAGCAAAAAGTTATAACAAAAGGGGGATAGGCATTAAATATTTGGAGGAATAACAAATGATAATAAAATGCCCAAATTGTAATAAATTGCTTTTGAAAATTAAGTTAAATGGATATTTAAGATATGAAATTAAATGTCCTCGATGTAATTATGAGGTTGTATCAGTTATTAAAAGTAATGAATATACCGTTAGAAATTATAAAAATAAAGTTCTAAGGAGATGATTAAATGAAAACAATATTAACAAAAGCTGAATTAGCTGAAAGATGGAGTGTTGATGTAAGAACAATTGATAAGTGGGAACAGAATAAAATTATTCAAAGAATAGAAGGTATTCCTGTTCCTAGATATTCTGTAGAGCACATACAATCTATAGAAGGAATTAAAAATCTTAATCAATTTTCACCTTTAGAACGTAAGAGGTTAGAAATTGAACTTGAAAAATTAAGAGCCGAAAATGAAAAGTTACGAGCAGTGCTTTCAAATATATTATCAGAAAGCGCAAAAGTTGTTGGGATTTAATAATAATTAATACAGATGATAATAGGCGAATTTGCCTTTACAAGTTAACTTAACATAATTTACTTCTGTAAAGGGGGTGATGGGGAATGGAAGAGGAAATATTAACAAAAGCTAACGAACTTTATGAACTTTTGAAAGGATTCAAAGAAAGTATAGAGGGAACTGGTAAGTCAAACTTATACTGGGGAGCTAAAGAAGCACAAAATGCTTTAGGTTCATTAATAGAATGTATGGAGGGTTAATTATGGGGGTTAATTATTGGGGAATATTCTTTTTTGTAATGCCGATGGTAGTTGCAATTTTAGTTGGAAGTATAACTTTAATGCTAGTAAGTATAAAAGAAATTAAAAGAAATTTTAAAAAAGGAGAATCGTAAATATGAATGAATTACCAGATTGTATGTATGACTATAGAGAAGATTTATCTTATAGATATGAAAAGGACGATGAACCAGTAGTCGCAGGTACTTGTATAGAATGTGGAGAAACAATTTACACACATCAAGACCACTATGTATTTACTAATGAGTGTGTATGTGAAAACTGTATAAATGAATATGTAGACCAATTCAAAGTTAAAAAAGATTTTTAAATGTTATTACCTCGAGTTGGCGCTCATTAATGAGGTAATAACAATAGAAAAACATTCAAGTATAGTATAACAAATAGTATTAAAAAATCAAGGTAGGAGGAATGTAAATGAGTAATATTTTACTAGAAAATGATTTGTATGCAGTTAAAGAAGGATTTGAGGTTTCAGATTTACAAGGAGCAACATGGTGTTTCAGAAAATTGAGAGCAATAGAGGAAAAGATTGAGGAAGTTACAAGTGTAGCAGCTATAGAAATTGATAGAGTTACTGCATGGCTTGCAGGTGAGACTAAATCGTTAGAGGAAGATAAAGCATATTTTGAAGGATTACTTAATGATTATTATGTTAAGGAAAGAGCTAAGGATAGAAAATTTAAATTAAGTACTCCATACGGAAAGGTAACATCTAGAAAGATAAAAAAATGGACTTATGATGAAGAGGTTGTTAAAGCTTATGTTAAAGATGAAGAGTTGCCTTTTATAAGAATTAAAGAAGAATTAGATAAAGCTGCAATTAAAAAGACTTTCAAAGATGGTATTAATACTGAAACAGGAGAGTATATACCAGGAATAACTATAGAAGAAATTGATAGTATTACAGTTAAAGTTGAAGGAGGAGTTTAAGATGGATAATGAAATTATGGTTCAACAAAATAGTGTGACTAGTCTTATTGATAGTGTAGATATTGGTGCAATTGCAGGAACAATGCAAAAAATAAATACATTTCAAACTGTTATTCAAAAGAATTTAAAACAAGATCATGATTTTGGGGTTATAGCAGGTGCAGGAAGTAAGCCAACATTATTAAAACCAGGTGGTGAGAAAATCTGCATGATGTTTGGTCTTAATCCAGAATATGATTTTTTGGAAAAGACAGAAGATTATAAAGAAGGCTTCTTTGCTTATAACATAAAGTGTACTCTTTATAGAAATGGAAATCCGGTAAGTCAAGGTGTAGGCAACTGTAATTCAAAAGAAAGTAAATATGCTTATATAAATGCTTATGAACTTCCAGAAGGATTTGATGAAAGCATGGTATTTGAAAAGAAAACAACTAAATATGGAAAGATTCAATATAAAATACCTAATCCAAAGATAGCAGATTTAGTAAATACTATATTGAAAATGGCTAAGAAGAGGGCGTTTATTGATGCAGTATTACAAGTCGCAAGTTTATCGGATGTATTTACACAAGATATAGAGGATATGAAAGAGTTTGTACAGCAAGAGCAAAATGCAGGTGCAGCTAATATGAATATTGATGAGGCTAAGAAAGTAATTATAGGATTTGGAGCTCATAAAGGGAAGAATATGGGGAAAGTTTATGAGGAAAAGCCTGAGTATATTGAATGGATATATAACAACACCAAAGATGGAATTATGAGGAGAGCAGCAGAATTAATATTAAACAAATAAGCTTGGAGCGTATGCTCCTTGCTATCATAGGAGGAATTAGGGATGGCAATTAATGATAGTAAAAAGTATTACTGGTTAAAGTTAAAAGAAGATTTTTTTGAAGAAGATACAATATCTTGGTTAGAAGAGCAAGATAATGGGGTATATTATTCAAATTTTTATCTTAAATTATGCCTTAAATCTTTAAAGACTGGAGGCGTTTTAATCAGAAATGTAGGTGAAATATTAATATCTTATGATATTTCAAAATTAGCTGAAATAACTAGAGTTAATAAAGATACAGCTATAGTTGCTATGGAGTTATTTAAAAAAATAGGGCTTGTACAAATATTGGAGAATGGAGAGATATACTTGTCCCAGTTAAATAATATGGTAGGAGCAGAGACAAAGGCAGCTGAAAGAATGCGTAAAAGCAGGGCTAATAAGCAGCTTAAAGCTAGTCCAAGTGATAAGTGTAACAATGTTACACCAATGTTACAAGAATGTTCACCAGAGATAGAGAAAGAGATAGATATAGAGAAAGAGATAGATATAGAGAAAGAACTACAACAAGATAATAATAAAAGTAATAATAGTTGTAGTAGTTTTAAAGGAAATTTAGATGTATTCAAACATTTTGAGAAATGTGGATTCATAGTAAATGCAATGCTAATGGAACAAATATCAGCAGATATAGAAGTTTATACAGCTAAATGGTTAATGGATGCAGCAACTGAAGCGATGAATAGGGGAAAGATTAATAATTATAAGTATGTGTTAGGTATATTACAGAATTGGACTTCAAAAGGAAGGGATGAAAGTAATGGAAGCGGAGCTGTTAGTAAAAACAATAGAGAAAAATCTGAAGAGTGGACTGGACTATGATGAACCTATAAAAACTTGTGAAAAGTGTGGAGATCCAATTCAAAAAGATATTGTAATTCTAAATGTTCTTAGAAGAGTTCCTATAGTTTGTAGTTGTAGAAAGAAAGAACTAGAACAAAAAGCTATTGAAGATGAAAATAAAGAAAAGCAAATAAGGTTAAATAGCATATTTAAAAATAGTTTACTTGATGAAAAGTTTTTAAAGTGTACTTTTAAAAATTGGGACCACAATAAAGGTTCAGAAAAAGTTTTTAAAATATGTAGTAAATATGCAGATAACTTCAAAATAGCTAAAGATAATAACTTAGGATTACTAATACATGGAGAACCTGGCAATGGAAAAACACATGCTGTATCTTGTATTGCTAATTATTTATTAGAAAAAGGGGTACCAGTAGTTTGTGTAAGTATAAGTAAAATGCTAGAAAGAATAAAAGAAACTTATAACTCTTATGGAAAAGAGGGCGAAGAAACAGTCTTAAGAAGCTTTTCTAACGCTGATTTACTTATAATAGATGATTTAGGGACCGAACAAATTAGTGAATGGAGCCAAGCTAAGATATACAACATTATAGATGCTAGGTATAGAAATGAGTTACCTATAATAGTTACAACAAATATCAAAGTTTCTGATTTAGAGGAAATGTATCACAAAAGAACTTATGACAGATTAATGGAGATGTGTACACCAGTACTTAGTGATGGTAAGAGTATAAGGGCTCAAAAGGGTAAGGAAAAAGTTGATATATTGAAAAAACTTATTAGATAGCTTGATTAAAGGGGGATGTAAAAGTGAATAAAGATAAGATGTATCATTGCATTGATAATTTAGGATTAAATGCAAAAGAAACTATTGCAGCAAGTGAAGAGTTAGACCAAGAAGTTTTAGCTGAAATGCTCAAAGATCCAATAGTTGAAAATATATATCTTAAGCAAGTAGTTAAGGCTAAAGAATATAGAATAGCAAAACTTGAAGAGATAATAAGAAATCTAAGAAGAATGAATAGAAGAATTAATGATTTAGCAGAAGTTGCAGTAATGCTTAATGAAACTGGAGTACCTGCTGAAGATAGTGTTAAATTATCAGTTCATATTAGTGAAGTAAAGGGGTTTTAGTATGAAATTAAAGTTAATGATACTTGATAGGAACGTAAAGACATCAGAGAACAACGATAACGACTCTTGGGAGAAGATTTCTAACAAGCTTGAAGAAGAATACCTAGAAGTACGAGAAGCTATTAGAGAGCGTTCTGACAAGCTACACATAGCTGAGGAGTTGTTAGATGTACAACAGGTAGTTATTAGAGGATTAATTTTATTAGCAAAAGAAGGTTTTGACATCAACAAATTATTTAGTAGACATAATAAAAAACTAGTAAACAGAGGATGGAAAGAAAAAAAGATTATAAATATTTTCATTAAATAGATTTAAGGAGTGATTCATATGTCAAGAGTAGAAGAGGTTAGAAATTTAGCAGAAGGTTTAGTAGAAATTCAAGTAGATTTTATTGATAAGGATACTTGTAAGAAACAAGGATTAATATTTTATAGATTTGAAGATTTGGGTAAGTGGTATGCAGATAATTATGATGCAGTTGAAATATTAGAAGTTATTCAAAGTGAGGAATAGTTATGACTGTAGCAGATAATATTTTAGCTTATATGAATGCTAGAGGCACTAAGAAGTATACAAAATATCATCTTGGAGCAATAAGAGCAGCTATAAGAACTGAATTTATTACTAGGGATAAAACTGATATTTTCTTTAATGCACGAAGTAAAGCCGGTAAGCAAAAGCTTAATAGGGAAATTGCTAAAATAGCAAATGAAACATTAGGTAGTACAGATATTACAGCACATGATGTATGGATATATAAGAAGTGTGTAGCAGATGAATATCAAGATAGAACTGGAAAGTGTGCTTGGGGATTTGCGAGTGTAAGAAATAAGTTAGGGTATGATCCAGAAACCGGAAAGGAGCTTTGAAAATGAATAAAAAAGCTTTAGAAATGTATAAAGCAGAATTAGAAAAGCTTAAAGCTAAGTATGAGAAGAAACTTAATACAGAGATAGAAAAGCATAATAAAAAAATAGAAGAGTTAAAGAATGATTATCCAGATATTAAGTCAATTGATGAAGCCTATGGATATGGAATTATAACAAGCTCTAAGAGAGATAAGATTATAGAAATATTTGATAATTTTGAAGCGGTTAAGAATTATCAAAGTGCAACTGGAAAGCTAGTTGTAATGCTAGAGAATGATATTAAAGTAATAGAAATAAATATAAGGATGGAGGAATAAGAAATGAAAGCAACGGGAATTGTAAGAAAAGTAGATGAGTTAGGGAGAATAGTAATACCTAAGGAGTTGAGAAGAACTTTAGATATCGAAGTGGGAGATCCATTAGAAATATTTATAGATGGTGAAGAAGTAATTTTAAGAAAATATGCACCAGGATGTGTATTCTGTGAAAATGTTAAGTATGTTGTTGAATTTAAAGGAAAGAAAGTTTGCACAAATTGTATAAAAGATATTTGTAAATAAAATAGGGGGAGAATGGACAGTTATTGCAGTGTAGTTTTAAGTGTTCATTCTCATATGAAAATCAATTTCATAAAAAAGGGAGATAGAAATGGAAAATTTAAAACACAAGCATAAAGAAGGAGTAACAGTTGGTTATAAAGATAATCAACTAGCTACAATAGACAGTAGAGAAGTCGCTGAAATGTTAGGTAAGGAACATAAGTATGTATTAAGAGACATAGAAGGGACTGATGATGTCGTAGGAATAATACCAACTTTAATCAGTGCAAACTTGCACTCATCAAAATATTTTATAGAAAGTAGTTATAAAGACACTAGGAATAGGAATCAAAAGTGTTACTTAGTTACGAAAATGGGATGTGAATTATTAGGTAATAAGCAACAAGGTGAAAAAGGAATATTATTTACAGCTAAGTATGTAGAAAGATTTAACCAAATGGAACAAGCTATAAAAGGACAAACCTTTAATACTTCTAGATTATCAAAAGAACTTCAAGCGATATTAATGTTAGATGAAAAAACTGTAGAGATAGATAACAGAGTAACTAAGCTTGAAAATACAATGACTATTGATTTTGGACAACAAGAGGTACTTCATAGAATAGCAAAAGAAAGGGTTGTAGTAGTTCTAGGTGGAAAAGATACACCAGCTTACAGAGAACTTAGTAAGAAAGTATTTTCTAATCTGTGGAAAAGGTACAAGCAAGTATTCCATGTTGCAAGCTATAAAGATACAGCTAAGAAAGATTATGAAGAGGCAATTAAGTATATTGAGAAGTGGGAGCCTAGCAAAGAACTAGGATATATGATTACTGGTGCTAATAGTCAAATTCAGTTTAATAACTAGGGGTGCAATATGAATTATGAAAAGCAATGTAGTATATGTGGTTCATATGGAACGGAATTACATCATATACAATTTCGTTCACAAGTACCGACATTAAAGGATTGTCCATTAAATCATGTACACCTTTGTCCACAACATCATAGGGATGGACGAGTTGGTGTTCACTTTAATAAAGCGTTGGACAAAAAGTTGAAGTTAAAATTCCAAAATAAACTAGAATTTCTTTGGGACAAGAAGTATTTAAGTAGACAAGATGTACAAGTAGTTCTGAATGTTAAGGACAAGCAGTTAGATAAGCTTTTGAAAACTGTAATCAGTAAAAATGGAGAATATGAAAGGGAAAGTCTTATAAGAGCTTGTTGTGGTGGAAAATTAATTATATAGGAGGTTTGATTATGAGCTTTATTAGTAAAGATGAATTAGAAATGTTTAAAAGCTTTTGCAAGGCAAAAGGTGTAAAAGACACGTTTTTAAATTATATTGTTTGGAAGAATACTTACAGAAAGTAATAAGAGGAGTTATATGGAGAAATTTAGAGTAGCATTTATAGTTCCAGGTGAACCAAAAGGTAAGGGTAGACCAAGATTTAATACAAAAACAGGTAGGACTTATACACCAGGAGATACTATTAATTATGAAAACTTAGTAAAAGTCCAATATCAAACATTAGTAGGGGACAAGTATACAGATAAGCCTATAGAAGCAGTAATTACTTGTTATTATGGAATGCCTAAGAGTATGAGTAAATCTAACAGAGAAAAAGTTTATCATGGTAAGTTAAGGCCTACTAAAAAACCTGATCTAGATAACATTGCTAAGATTGTCCTAGATAGTTTAAATGGACTAGCATACAAAGATGATAGCCAAGTTGTTAGCTTAAGAATAGACAAACATTATGCAGACAAGCCATTAGTTAAGGTTGAATTATATGAGGTGGAACATGAGTAAATTAGATTTATTTGAGGGATTAAAAGTAAGAGTTTTTACAAGTGATAGAAGGAGTAAGTTAGAAGCTAAAGATGGAGTTATAACAGATGTAACAAATAGAGTCATTATTGTAACTTACAAGGATGTTGATTATAGAGAGTCATTCAATATTGGAACAATATTATCAGATAATAACATTGATGTAAGAGTTGAAGGAAATTGGACAAGTTTAAAAACTTTATTATTGAGAGGTTAGCAGATGAATAGAAGTCAAAGAAGAAAGTTAGAAAGAGAGCAAGGTAAAGAAGTAGCTCAATATAATGCACAAACTAAATGGTTAGATACTTTACTTCCTTGGCAAAAGAAAGTTATAGACACAATGTTAAGAGAAGCTAAAGTAGATGCAGAAATAGAGTGTATTGAAGCAGTAGACAAGATATTAACAGGAGTTCTATTTGAAAGAACTGATATGGATTGGCAAGAGTCATTCGAGTTCAATTCAGCATTTGGAAAATATTATGCAGAATATAGATTTGTGGTTAGTAAATATGGGAAGGAGAATAGATTAAAAATGTTAAAAGGATTAGAAACGGAAATAGTATCTAAGATTGAAAATTGGATTACAGAGGAAAAAAGTAAAGTTCAAATTATTAAACAAATTAGATCTGATTATAAAGGAGTAGGATTAGTATCTCCTGAGATTAACAATGTTTATCAAAGAACTTATGAGAATTATAAGAATTATATAAAAAAAGTTGAACCAGAAATAATTGAGAAAATAAGCAAGTATTTAAATGACAATCAAAAGTCAGAAGGAATAATAAATTTACTTAAAATTGAATATCCAAAGATTTCAGATAGCGATTTAAGGGGCTTATTCATATTAGGGAAAGACGAGTTTATGAAACCAAAGTATGAAGATTATACTAATGTTCCTTATGTTGGTTCTGAAAGTGATAAGAGAGCAGCTGAAAAAAGAAAGGCTAAAAAAGAAGTTGCTAAAAAGGAACAGAAACCAGAAGAAAAAGTTAAAGAAGCTATAGTTGAAGTGGGAAAAGCAGGAGCAGAATTTTTAAAAGGGTTTAATAAAGTAGTAAAGGAGAAGAAAATGAGTAATTTAAAAGTTATTAATGAGGTTGTAAAAGTTGTTTCAAGAGAACTTGAGGGTGAATTTGGTAAATATATCGCAGATGAAAATGGAGTTACTAGAGAAGATATTACATTTAAGGATCTTGAAGCAGTAGAAAATTACAAGAAAGAACAATTAGAGAAGTTTGAAAGAGAAATAGCTGAATTAGAAGCAGTATTTACTTTTAGAGAGAACTAATATGGATATAGCAGAGAAATTAGAATTGTTGGAGAAGTCTAAGAAAACTTTAGACTCTCTAACAATAGAGTTAAGGAAACGTGGCTATGCATTAGCAGTAGCAGAGAGAGATTACAGAAAAGCATTAGCAATAAAGGAAGTTGAGCTTAGAGGTAAAGGTAATAGTTATCCAGCTAATCTAGTGTACGACATAGCGCGTGGTCAGCTATCAGATTTACGTTATAAGCGAGATTTAGCAGAAATAGAAGTAGATATTTGTAGAGATAGATTAAGGAATGAAAGGGTACAGATTGAATCACTTAGGTCAATGCTTGCTTTTGATAGAGCTAACTATCTAAATACTTAAGAAACAGTTTGAAATTATGGCGAATGAACTTGTAAATAATACTTACAAGTTATAGGACAAGGAATATTCGGATTTTAGGAGATTTTGGGTATGGATTTAAAAATAATGAAGTCTACAGGTAAGGAATGGTATGACAAGTGCATAGGAGAAAGATTTACCATTCACTCTGAAAGTAAAAAAGGTGGTAAAGGTAAATATGTTGTAAGAATACCTAAACACCTTAGATGGCTTATGAATGGCTATATGTATGGTTGGGTTGATAAAGAACACTGTATATTACTAAAACCATTACCAACGTACTATAAATTAATTAGTTTTAATGGTCATGGGGCATTAGTTGAGCATAAGGAGGAAGAGTAATGAAAATTAGATTATGTTATAGAGTAGAAAAAGAAGCTGGATGGGGAGAAGATGAACATGGAAATCCAACAGAAGTTTATAGTTGGGTTAAAGTAAATTGCACAACTTATAATGTCCCTAAAAAACAGTACGAAGAATTAGTTGAATCAGGAAGAAGGATATTAGCGACTAAATTTAAAATAAATGAAAATTTAATAATTCCAATAACTTTAAATGAGTATTTAGACAATGTGGAGGGTTAATAATGAAAGGATTTAACATAGAAGAAATGGAAAATTATGAGGTTAATCAAATCAAAGATGATTTAGTTACACTTGAGTTTTTACTTGAAGGAAGCAGAGATGGTGATGTTATAGCTAAGGCATTTCATTATATTAACTACCTAGAGGAAAAGCTTGTTGATATAGCTAATGACGAGAAAAGAGCTATAAAACTATTAATAGAAAATGATTATGCAGTTATTAAAAAGAGCAAAGGCATGTTAGAAGATGAAAATGAATGCGAAGAGATGAGTTGCAAAGGCGAAGATAAAGATTGTTTAGAATGTAGATGTTCGATTTGTATTATGCAATACTAATTCGCAATTCAAAAAAAGATTGAATTTATTGAGAAGTAAATGAGGTTTAAAATAATGTTCAAGGTTGGAGATAAAGTAAAAGATAAAGAATATGGAATCATTGTAACTATAGAAGATAGAGAATATGAAAATGATTGGTACTATTTATGCTCATTACCTTCTGGAGCTATGGGGTATAGATATGAACATGAATTAGAAATACCAAGCAACAAGGAGTTGGAGGAAGAGTAATGTTAAATAAAGAGGAATTAAATTATTTAGCCATGTTAGTAGTATTAGACCAAAGAGCAGTATTTAAAGAATTTAGAAATAATAATCAATTAGAAGAAGCTAATAAACAAAAAGATGCTAGAGAAGAGATAATAAAAAAGCTAAATAAAATGTATGACGAGCTATGTAAGTAACTCGCAATTCATTAAAGGAGCGAAATTAATGAAAAATACTAACTTTGAAATAGATAGAGAACAAATACAGGATTTATTTGTTGATTGGCTTTATGATAATGGATTTGATGGATATGGATATTATGACAATCAAGAACATGAAAATATAACTGATAGAGGTGGATTTGAAAATGAAATATTTTTAATTAATCCATTCTACTGGGGAGAAGATGAAGATATTCAAGACAAACCGAACTTTGTATTTAAGCCAATGAATATAGAAATTGAGTGGTATAAGTACCCTATGCGAAGTGCTTACTCTAATAAGAGAGTAACTTATGGAGATATGAAAAGAATATTAGCAACTTGTAAAGCAAGCATAAGTAAAAAGAATAATTCAAAAAAAGAGAGAATAGAAGGGAATACGGATAATGCTATATACTTCTATTCTCATAAAATAATCAAAATCAATTAGTGAATAGGGAGGAGAAGAACATGGAGAACTTAAACTATAGAAATTGTAATGAAGAAGTAACTGTTAAATTAATAGGCAAATTAACACTTGAATTTCCAGAGCTAGAGGTTAATCTACCAAGACAACTAGAAATAAAAAGATTGGTAGAAGAAGTTTTATATGGATATGAGGTTACTACAAAAGAAACAGCATTAGTAACAAGTGATCTTGAAGATAGAATAAACTATTTTTTAGCTACTAAAAAGCTTGAAGGATTATCAGCAGCTACTTTAAAAAATTACAACTATAATCTTAGAAAATTATGCAAATTCTTTAATAAGCCAGTATCTATGATTACAAGTGCTGATATTAAAATGTTCATGTATGCAGAAAGTAGTACTAAAAGTGCTGCTGGAATGAACACATTTATGACACCTATTAAATTATTCTTTGCATGGCTTCAAAATGAAGAGTTTATAATTAAGAATCCATGTTCTTCGATAAAACCAGTAAAAGAACCAAAAAGAGAAAAGAAACCACTTAACGAAGAGCAAGTTGAAATGTTAAGAGATTGTATGCTTAGTAGAAGGGATAGAGCAATTTTAGAATTTTTCTTATCAACTGGTTGTAGAGTAGCTGAAGTTGGTAATGTTAAGATAAGTGATTTAGATATGACTAATAAGACTTTATTAGTTATAGGAAAAGGGAATAAGGAAAGAAGAGTTTATTTTACGGAAAGATGTAAGAGAGCAATACTTAACTATCTTAGAGAACGTGAAGATCAAGGAATAATGAGTGAATATTTATTTTGTTCTTCAAAAGCACCAAAGAAAAAAGAAGTAAATACAGAGGCGTATAAGAAGTTAAATAATAGAGGTTATCAAGTTATAGTTGATAAGATGCAGAAAATGGCCAATATAGAAATGAGAATCACTCCACATACTTTTAGGCATACAATGGCTACATTTGCTTTAAGAAGTGGAATGGCTCCGGAATGCATACAACAAATTTTGGGGCACAATGATGTTGGATTAACGTTAAGGGTATATGCAAAAGTAGCTCAAACAGATGTTGAATATGCATATAGAAAATTAGTTTCTTAAAAAATAAAGGATAAAATTAACATAATGTTAGGTATAAAAAATCTAAAATAGGGCATTTGGGGAGGTATAAAAATTATGGTTAATAACACTCTAGAAAATAAAGGTGTCACAAAAGAAACAGCTTCATACTGCTTTAGGAGCATAATACAACTAATGAATGGAAATACTAAAAAGTTTGAGGAATATGCAGCTAAAGCTATAGAAATGAATAATGAATTAGAGGAAAAAGGTAATTGGACAAACTGTAGCTATAAAGTTGACGGTAAAAAGATAAAAGCTAAGATTAACATGAAAACACAAGAGATAAGAGATTTAGAAGGGAATGTCTTAAGGAGTGGGGCTTAGTGTTAATAGTATTAATTATAATTACAATACTTATCATAATATTGTTTGTTTTATCAGCTATAAGCATAGCAACAGATCATGATAATGAGTTTATGACTAGTTGGGAGAAATGTAATGGCAACTGTAAAAGTTGCAAGGATAAGGAGCAATGTATGAATAGACCTTATGAGGGGGAATGAAAATTGGAAGCAGATAAATTTGGAAAAACAGAAGGTAGGCTATATAGATATTTTGAGAATATAAAGAGAATAGCTTCACTTAATGAACAAAATGTAGAGTTGGATAAAAGATATGATCATGTAGATGAAATATTAAGGACAAGCAACTTCAACTTTGATATAAGCATAGGTTCTATTGGATTTGAGGAAAGAGTACAAACTTCATGCACTGGTGAAAGTGTAGTAGAAAAGCAAATGTTCCAGCAAGCAGAAAGTTTAATTAAAGAGCAGAGGATAATAAGAAAAACTCAATTTAAGAACCAGGTAAGGGTTAATGAGTTAGAGAGAAACAATATAAAGATGAGAGTTGCTATAGCAATGCTTGAAGAAGAAGATAAGAAGTTTATTTTCTATAAGTACAATAAGAAGTTAAGTATAGAGGCTATATCAGAAGAATTTAATTTATCAATAAGGACAACTTACAGATTAAGAAAACAGATCATAGAGAAAATAATGAAATTGCTTTAGGAGTTTTAATATGGGGATTTATCTTATAGAAGCAGAGGTAAAGGTTAGACACCTTTACTCTGTACAATCTAAAACTGAAGATGAAGCTAAGAAGTATCTAGAAGTAATGGAACGTAACAAAGGTGAATTTGATGGAAACAACCTAATTTTAGATAAGGTTTGGGTAGGAACTATCAGTAATGAAATCATAGATTCTAATGAGATTGAGGAGGTAAAGAAGATGGAAACTAATTATGAAATCATAGGAGTAACTGACATAGATGAAGTTACATTAGATATTGAAATTGGAATTGAGGAGGTAGAAATTAATGAATAAGGTAATTTTAATAGGGAGGACTGTTGCTGATCCAGAGCTAAGATATGCAGCAGGAAGTGGAACAGCAGTTTGCAAGTTTACATTAGCAATTACAAGACAATTTAAGAAAGATGAAACAGATTTTATTAGGTGTGTAGCTTTTAATAAAGCAGCAGAAAATATAACTCAATATATAACTAAAGGCAGGCAGTTAGCAGTTACAGGAAGTATTAGAACTGGCAGTTATGATGCTCAAGATGGAACTAAAAGATACACTACTGATGTAATGGTAGAAAGTTTTGAGTTTATCGGGAATAACAAAGATAATGGTAGTAGCAATGATAGCAATAGCAACTGGAATCCCCCAGTAGATGATGGAGGTTTTGGAGATATGACACCAGTAGATGATGGAGACATGCCATTTTAGTTATTAATACATTAAATAATTTGGAGGTAAAGAGTTTATGATATATGAATTAAATAAAACTAAAAAGAAAAATGGGGTTGAATATAAGGAGCAGAAGTTCTCTATAGATACTGGGGATAGAGTAAATGATATTAACATACAAGATGCAGTAATTCATGTATTGGATAGTAATGCAGGAGAGCCAATATTAAATGAATACACATTAGAATTAACTGAAGATACTTATAACTTCTTATATAAGCATATAGAAAAGATATTTAAAAATGATGATTTAGTACCAGCGGCATTTAATCAAGAAAAAAATTTAGTTAAGGAAATAGTACAAGATTATCTAAATGGAATAGATAGAGATATCATTGAGATATCTAAGGGATTAGCAAGGCAATTATTTGCAATAATGAAATGTAATATCAATATTCCAAGTTGTGATCTTATCGTAACATCAATAATAACCGACCAAGGGCCAATGCTTGGAATACTTAAGTTAGATTATGTTAATAGTTTTACTCATCAAGTAGATTTTATAGGCAATAAAATAGGGGTCGGCCTGATAAAACATAGTGCAGCATTACCAGGAAGTAGTCAAAGAATTCAAAAGGCAGCATTTATTAAACCAATAAGGGGAGGACAAACATTTGATTTATGGGTATTAGATAGTAATAAAGGCAGAAAAATAGATTATGATGAATATGGAGCAAACTATTTTAGCAATACCTTCTTAGGATGCAGTCAAGTATCAGATAGTAGAACAGAAACTAAAGCATTTATCCATGCAGTAGAAAGATGGACTAGAAACAATATAACTGAAAATGCAGTAGAAGCAGAAAATATAAGAACTACAGTTAAGGATAAGCTTCAAGAAGAAGATAATATAAATATTACTGAATTAGCAGATGAATTATTTAGAGATGAGCCAAAAAAGAAGCAAGACTTTGAAGTATATATTAAAGGCAATGGATTAGATGAAAAAATAAAAGTAGACAAGCAGTTTGTAGAGAAGAAGTTTAAGAGAGTAAGACTTAAAATTGATAAAGATATTGATTTATATATAGGGAAAGAAGCATACAAGGACCAAAGTAAGTTTGAAATTCAGCGTAATGGTGATGGAAGTATTAATATGATAGTAAAAAATGTGATTAATTATATTGAGAAGTAATGAATGATTTTGAAATTATCACTCACTATTTTCGAGTAGTGATAATTTCAAACAATATTCGGATTTAAGGAGGATTTTATTTTATTAATAATTTTTTTATATTTATTGATTCAAGAACAAAATGTAAAGATATTTTCAACTGAATTAAGTGGAGATGAAGCAGTTTATATAGGTGATGCTATAAATTGTCCTTATTGGATAGCAGAATATCACTTAGAGGATGGTAGTAGTAATAAAATTTTTGTAGATAGTGAAGGTTATCTAAATATTTACTGTGAACATAGGGAGTAAGAGTAATGAAAATTAGATTATGTTATAGATTAGAAAAAGAAGTTGGAATGGCAGAAGATGAACAAGGTAATCCATCAGAGTGTTATGTTTGTTGTAAGGTAGATGTTAAAAAAGACCCAGTACCAAGAAAACAATACAAAGAGTTAGTGGGTGCATTTAGAAAATTAATAGCAAAGCAACACGCAGTTAATGAAAATTACATTACACCAATTACATTAAATGATTATCTGAATCATACAGAGGAGGAAATTTAATGAAAAAGATAAGATTTTTGAATTTATTACGCACTATCAACAATGTTGATAAGATAAGTAATATTCGCATTTTAAGGAGGGTGTCATGGAAAGAAATAAATGTGAGGGAATGA
>OGTZ01000316.1_pt1 | contig 20847 bp, 21 predicted proteins | sample 1573651 | NCBI WGS metagenome assembly OGTZ01 (sample SAMEA2582160, study PRJEB24529) | metagenome | biome: Human gut stool | place: China | collected 2011 | reverse complement strand
TTACTATGGTCAAACTCTTTTACAGTAGTACCTTCGATTTTATGGGCTAAATCTGCACCAGTAGTACCTAGTTGAGCAGCAATTTTCTTGCCTTTAAGATCGTCAAGAGATGTGATATTTGCGCCATCTTTATATACTACAGCAAGGGCATTTTCATAATATGGAGAAGAGAATAATACCTTTTCACTTCTAGCTTTGGTAATCGTCATACCAGATGCAGCTACATCAATATCATGTGTATTTAAAGCTGGAATCAAAGCATCAAAAGCAACATTCTTAAGCTCTACATCTTTATTGATACGTTTACCAATGGCACGAATTAAATCAATATCAAAGCCTGTGTAGTCTTGAGTTTTTTCATCTTTAAATTCAAATGGTACAAATGTGGCATTAGTACCAACAATGAGTTTATTAGAAGTTGTTTGTGTAGAAGATCCACAACCGCCAATTACAGTACCGGCCATTACTAACATACAACCACCAATGATTAATTTTTTTAACTTGCTATTTAACATCGAATCATCCTCATTTACTAAACTAACTATTTTTATTCCACTAGTATACCACTTAGTATAATTATGTCAATAATTTTGTATAGAATCATCCTAAATATCAATTAATCACTATATTTATATTTTATTTTTATACACTGATTGTATATTTATAACAATAATGTATAAAAACTTTCCCATAAGAATCGGTATTTTCACCATTTTTAAATATACAGATGTATAAAAAGAAAAAAGCACATGAGAAAAGCCTCATGTGCCCGCATACGGCTGACCTGGTCTTTGCCCCCACACTCGCCTGCTGGAGGGTTCGCTCATAAGTCCGAGACTCCCCACTACTACCCCTCTCGGTTTTACCGGCAGGACTTACACCTAAGCCGCACCATGCTCACAACCTCTTGGGTTGCTTATGTGGATCGTTTCGCCTGCGACTGGCATCGACTTTCAACCACAGACCCGTATAGACGTATTATAAAGAATAACAGTATACATGTCTAGATTTATAATTATATATACATTCTTAAAATTAATAAGACGTACCTATTAAATTATATTTCCGAACATAGCATCGTTCAGTTCTCATTGAAATGAGAATAAATTTTGCAACCCCTTTTTTGGTATGTATAGAAAATTGTCATAGAAAACCTAAAATATTCTTCATATTATTTTAATATTTATAAAATTAGTTTTTCTAGGTACTATATTTAGTACATTCCTAAAATGTCAATTATTTTTAGTATGCCAAATATGAATACAACATGTATAATAGAACATACGTATCATACACAAAATATTATTTATGGTGTATAATTTGTATACTATTAAATAAGAACGGCCTAAAGTTGTACGATATGAACATAAGTACGAGGGGTTGTACCATATGTTCTACATGTTAGTTAAAGGGGTTTATTATGTTTATGTTATCATTAATGCAACCATCTGGGTTGTACGAACTGGAGAAGGACAGTTTAGAAGCCATTAGCGCTCAGCTCTTGCAGATGATACAAATGAAAAGCTATCATCTGTACACTCATTCTATCCAAGTTTCAAACTATGCAGTTAGTATTGCTGCTAAAATGGGTTTACCGTTAAATGAAATTGAACAAATTCGCCATGCAGCATTACTTCATGACGTAGGACTATTAATGGTACCTAATGCATTAATCCAAAAATCTCCATATCTTAATAAACAAGAAATGTCCAAGTATAAGCAACATGCTGCAAGTGGTGCGAATATGATCGAAAACTACCCTTGCTGCCAACAAATCTTGCCTTATATTCGTTACCATCATGAAAAATGGGATGGCTCTGGTTACCCTAAACATTTGCGTGGTGCTAATATCCCATTAGGAGCTAGAATCATTGCTGTTGCAGATTATTATGATACAACAGTTAATCCTTCTACAGAATTTTGGGCAAAAACAAAAGCTAAAGCTAAAGAAGAACTCTTTAGTGCATCCGGCTCTCTCTTTGATCCAGATGTAGTAAAAGCATTTATCGATGTGCTAGGCTAATATAATGATTAAGCGTTCACCATTCGGTGAACGCTTTTTTTGTAATAATTAAAAGCTACCGCTAGCTAGTGTTAAAGCATCGAGTCTACTAGGATTATATGACCTAAGAACCTTAGCTACGGCTTCGATTGTTGCTCCTGTAGTATAAATGTCATCTACAATTAAAATACGCTTTGTGGAAAAATCAGTGTCTTTATACTCTGCGTTGATTACAAAAGCATTATCTATATTTTGATGTCGTTCTTTATGTGTTAAGGACCACATATCACTAGAAGTTTCAAACTTATATATACAATCTAGCCATACAAAATATGGCTTATCTATGTTCTCTAACGAGTATGCCCAATTCTTAAAAAATAAATCAACCTGATTATAGCCTCTCTTTTTCTTCTTAGTCTCACTTGAAGGTACGGGAACTATATAATCATATACCGTTTTACAATTGCCATTTAGAATATTAAACTCATCATATTTCATGTAAAAGTTGTACGATGCTAAAAAAGGAGCAGCCCCCTTGGACTGCTCCTTTTTTTCATTAAATTTTACATCGTAAATCATAGACTTTAGACCACCACAATAGTCTGCTAGCACACATACATCATCTACATAATGTAAAAATTTATGTGGTACATGACGAATATGTAATAGATCATTAAAACAAGTTTCACACCAATCCCCTTGTGTTGCTACAGAGGCACCACAATGAGGACATACAGGTGGAAATAGGAAATCCCAAAGACTCATTACGAATCACATCTCCCTTGTAGTCTTTCTTTAAACAATGTATATCGTTCATCTGCATTTACAGTACGTACAGCACGTTCTATAGCGCTTGTAGTACCCACAATGATAACCTTCCGTTTTGCTCTTGTAACAGCTGTATACAACAAATTACGCTGCAACATACCACCATAACGTGGTACAAATGGAATGATAACTACACCATACTCGCTACCTTGACTCTTATGAACTGTAATCGCATAAGCAGGCATAATCATATGAGCTTCATCAATAGGTAGACGAACCTCTTTATGGATAAATCGGATACAAATATCGCTTCGTGTAATGGCGTAAATGACACCAATTTCACCATTAAAGACCTCTAACTCATAATCGTTAAGAATTTGAATAACCTTATCGCCAACGCGATAGGTAATACCATTTACACGAGCCTCCCCTTTTAAGCTATCCGGTGGATTAACAGCTTGTTGTACATATTGAGAAATTAATGTACTACCTGCTTCACCACGGCGCATAGGAGAAATGATTTGAATGTCTAGTTCATCATCTACATGCTCTTGTTCTCGTTTATACACATCAATGATGGCTTTCATCATCATGTCATAAGACTTAACAGGTATAAAAGAAAACTCTTCACTTACGCTGTCCAAATTTGGCATTTCACCACGGTTAATAGCATAGGCGCTTTCAACAATAGTATTACCAGAACTTTGACGATAAATCTGGTTGAGCCGTGTATAAGGAACACAATCACTATCGAGTAAGTCTTTTAATACAAAACCAGCCCCAATAGGTGGTAGTTGATCAACGTCACCAACGATAATGACATGGGCTTCCTTTGGAATGGCCGCCATTAAGGAATAGAACAAGCGTACATTAAGCATAGATGCTTCATCAATGATGATAACATCTATATCTAATGGATCATCTTCATTCTTAGTAAAGTCATAGGAATCACTGCCTTGAACAGGTACTAGCAATCTATGAATCGTAGTAGCTTGAAATTCTGTAGCCTCTGTAAGTCGTTTCGCAGCACGTCCCGTAGGAGCGCAAAGAATAATGCGCCCTAGTCCACCAAGTTGGAAGCCTTTTACTAAAGCCTTAATAATCGTCGTTTTACCAGTACCAGGGCCACCAGTTATAAGGGAAAACTTTTCAAAGAAGGATAGCTGTATAGCTTCTTTTTGAGCATCCCCAAATGTAATATGATTATCAGCTTCAAACTTTTCTATAAAACTAGGAATATCTAGAGAAATTGGATCAGCCTCTAATAAGAAATCTTTTGTATAATGAACGCTCTCTACTTCAGACACATACATTTCTGGAGGGTAGATATATAAGATATCTTCATAATACGTACTATATAAAGCACCTTGCTCTAAAAGGCTTTCAATAAAATTAGCAATATCATCTACATCAGTTTGTAATAGATCGTCTAAACGACCGATAAGTTGATCGACAGGCAAACACGTATGCCCTTGATTATCCAAACTGCGTAGAATCCATTCTAATCCCGCTTCTAAACGACGCGTATCACTACCTGTAATCCCCAAGTGTTCTGCTAGCGTATCAGCGGTGCCAAAAAGCATATCTGGAGCCACACGTAACAAGGTATACGGATTATCCTCTATAACAGCAACAGACTGAACACCATAATAGGTGTATACGGTACGACTCCATTTAGAAGAAATATGATGGCTTTCAAAAAAGTGATTTAAATCGGATAAAATACCTTCACCAAGTAAGGTATTAAATAATTCGTCCTTAACACTTTTACGAAGTCCAGGAACATCCTTAATTTCTTCTGGACGTTCCTCCCGTAAAACTTCTAAAATACGGATACCAAAATACTCAAGGACCTTTTCTACGGACTTTTCACCAAAACCTTTAATACCTAAATTTAATAAATAGGTCTTAGCAGCCCCCATGTTATCAGGTTTAAGTTTTTCTACACTAGTAGCATCAAATTGACGACCATATTTTTCATGTTCTACATAACGGCCTCGAACTTCGATATCTTCTCCTTCTTTAGGAGATTCAAACTTGCCAGTACAAGTAATGTATTCCTCATTATAATCCTTAAGGACAAACACGCAATACGTACGTTGTGTATTCTCATATATAGTTCGGTATACAAATCCTCGTATGGCGTCCATTATTTCTCCGTATTAGGCAAAGCTTCAATAATTTCTTGTACCGCATCGGTAATGCTACCTTCATTACCAATTTTGATATGTGCCACCTCTTCGTATAAAGGGTATCGTTCTTCATATACATTGAAGATATATTCAATACTTTCTTTTACAAGTGGACGAATTTCAAGATCCAAATCATCTAAGATATGATTTACATCGCGATTAACAAATACAACAAGACCATTATTGCGCATTAGCTTAACTGTTTTATCATAAGTAACAGTACCACCACCAGTAGCAATAACAGATGGTTTATTATGAATTAATTCCTTAATCGTGTTATATTCATATTCACTAAAAGCATCTTTACCGTCATAAATAAAGATTTTTTGAACAGATTTACCAACCTTATCTTGAATCGTTTGATCTAGATCGTAAAAGTCTCTGCCTAATTCTTTAGCTAGCATTTTGCCAACTGTTGTCTTACCGGCACCTGGCATGCCGATGAGGAAAATATGCTTATGCATATGCTCTTTTAAAAACTCATTGCTCATAGACACAACAGTTTTTATATAATTTTCAATATAAGATGCTAATGTTTTATCTTTGCAATTTTCAGTATGCAACGCAATAATACTTTCATCACGTTCTTCATCAATGAGTGGTAAATGATGTTCATCCTTATATTTACCAATCTCTTTAATCAATGTAAGACGTTTTTCAAACTCTGTAACAAGTACGGAGTCAATACTATCTATTTGTTTGCGAGCTTCTTTAATATCCATGAGAACCCCCTTATTATGCTTTAGCTAAAACAGCTAGAGCCTGTTCTTCATCTACCTTCATTTGATCAATAAGATCTTGTAAGTTATTAAATTTAACTTCTCCTCTAAGATAGGAAATAAATTGTACAATTACTTCTTTTCCATATATATCTTGGTCAAAGTTAAATACATGTACTTCGCATCTATGGTACTGATTCTTAAATGTAGGATTATCCCCAATATTACCTACCCCATCATACCAAGTACCATCGATACACACGCGATTAGCGTATACACCATCTGGAGGTGTAGCCATTTCATTAGGAAGCAACAAATTCAATGTTGGGAACCCTAATGTGCGTCCTCGTTGATCACCTTTAATTACAGTCCCTTTAAATTGGAATGGTCTTCCAAGCCAATGAGTAGCATCTTCTAAACGCCCTTCGCGAATGGCCTTTCTAATCTCCGTACTTGAAATAGGAGTACTAAGTCCATCACAAGGCAATAAGGGCTGCACTAAAACTTGTATATTTTTATCCGCTAATACTTGTTTCATATAATCTGGATTACCAAGACCTTTAGCACCAAATGTAAAGTTTTCTCCAATTACAATAGCAGCTACATTCATATCTGTACAAAGAGCGCCCAAAAAATCGTCAGCACTCATTTTTAGTAACTCTTCAGTCATAGGCAACCGTAAAATATAGTCTACATTCAAATCTTCAAGAACGGAATCCATAATCTCTTCTTGAATGACCCGTTTAGGCACTCGCTCTGGATGTAGTATAGTTAGTGGATGATGTTCAAAAGTAATGATTATACTAACACCATTAACTGCCATTGCCTCATCAACGGCCTTGCGTATAACTCGTTGATGACCTCGATGAATACCATCAAAGGTACCTAGGGCATATACTTTTGTATCTTTGATTTGACGCAGTTCATCAAACGAATGTATTTGCTTCATACTTATCCTTCAATAAAAATATTTTTTTCCACCTTCAAAGAGTGGTTAGTTCGTTTCATAATCCCTATAAATCCATGAGGACCATAGGCTCTATAATAATGTTCTGGTTCGGTATAAGAAAATTCGCTATTAATAGGCAATTCCTTACCTTGCACCATCATCTTTAATTGTACACTATTTACCATCACTTTTGAAAGATGAGAAACGGCTGTATCCGTTGGTAACAATAGGCTTTCACCATGAAGCATCAACTCTTCAGCCATTTTAGCAGAATCAATATCAAATGGTCCTACTTGGGTACGTGCCAAAGATGTCATGGTTCCTGGTATACCTAATGAAACACAGATATCACGCAATAATGAACGAATATAGGTGCCTCCAGAACAAGTTACACGAACTATAAAATAAGGAAAACCATACGCTATCAGCTCAATATGTTTAATATGAATCTGACGTAATGGTAATTCTACAGGAATCCCTTTACGAGCATATTCATAAGCACGTATACCATTTATCTTAATAGCAGAATATTTTGATGGTCTCTGATCTTGAATACCAATAAAGGTATTTAATGTATTAACTAATTCATCAAAAGTAGGTTTAAGCATAGCATCGGAAAGCTCTGAACTTTGAATGGATTCATTCACTCGAACACCGTCTCGCAATACCATATCTTTATCAGGTAATACAGCTTGTCCAGAACTATCTTCAGTATCGGTAAAAGTACCAAATTTACATTCTGCCACATAGGTTTTATCAAACCCCTCTGTATACTCAATAAGCCGCGTAGCCTTACCAAGAAAAACGGGTAAAACGCCATAGGCCATAGGATCTAAAGTACCACTATGACCAATGCGCTTTTCTTTTAAAATGCGACGACAAATAGCAACAGCATCATGGCTTGTTATACCAGGAGGTTTTAAAAATGGTAAAATGCCATCCATTATTTAATCACCTCAATGAGAGCCTGTTTTGCTTCTTGTAATGGTAAATTAATCGTACATCCGGAAGCTCGAATATGACCGCCACCACCGAAATTACTAGCAATAGCATTCACATCGGTACCTTTAGATCGTAAACTTACCCGTGTTCTGTCATCAGCTTCAGCTTTCAATAAAATAGCTATATCAACAGTATCTACATTTCTAATAATATCTACAAAGCCATCTGTATCATCGCCGAGAATGTTCATAGCCTCGCGATTCAACTCGATGGTAGCTACTGTATTATTCTTGTAGAACTCAATAGTTTGCATAACTTGTTTTGTTAATTCTAGACGACTTGCGGACACAGCCTCAATCGTTTCAGAAATAACATTAGGTCTAGCACCGGCTGCTACACATTTAGCAGCCATTTCTAATGTATTAGCAGTTGTATTGCTAAATTTAAAGAAACCACAGTCAGTAGCAATAGCCATATATAAAGCAGTGCCCATAGACTCAGTGATAGGCCAATTCCATTTTGTACATAAATCGGTAACGATTTCACCAGTAGCAGCAAAGTCAGGCTTCAAATATAGATGATCAGCAAATTCTGTATTAGAAATATGGTGGTCTATATTAAAAATAGGTGCACTCCATAGTGCACCTACTTTGCCAATTCGCTCATACGTGCTAGCATCCAATACCATTAGCATATCAATATCAACAGGGTTTGTTTCAAAATACGCTACATCATGGATGTGGTCCGTATATCGTAAGAATGAGTACTTCTCAGGAACTACATCATCCACTACCATATATACAGTTTTACCTTGCCCTACAAGGGCTTCGTAAAAGGCCACCATGGACCCGATAGCATCGCCATCAGGTCTGACATGGACGGTTAGCATAATAGAATTAGCTTCACACAGAGCCATATGTAATTGATTAATAGTAATCTTACTCATGTTCTGTATCCTTTGTGTTAATTTTTTTCTTCGTCCTTTTTGATTTCATTCAAAAGGGATTCAATATGCATGCTATAGTCTAAAGACGTATCCTTATCGAATGTGATAGAAGGAATATGGCGCAATTTAAGTACTTTGCCAAGTTCCGTACGAATATGACCCGCTGCATGCTTTAAAGCGATAAGTGTATCTTCTTTTTCCTTATCGGAACCAAACAAGGAGACATAAATCGTAGCTTCACGCAAATCACCTGTTACATGAACATCGGTAATAGTAGTGAAGCCGATGCGTGGATCTTTCAATCCGCGCATCAACATTTGACTTACCTCTTGTTTGATAAATTCTTGTAATTTTCTGACACGAACGTCACTCATATAAACCTCCTAAATTTGAGGTGCAATTTCTTCCATCAAGTACGCTTCGATTACGTCGCCTTCCTTGATGTCGCGGTAACCTTCTAAGGAAATACCACATTCGAAGGATGTTTTAACTTCTTTAACTTCGTCTTTGAATCGACGTAAAGAGTCAACCTTACCTTCAAATACGACAATACCATCACGAATCAAACGAACTTCAGAGTCGTTAGTAATACGACCTTCTGTTACATAAGAACCAGCAACGATAGCCTTAGGTGTAGAGATAACTTGACGCACCTCTGCACGACCAACGACAACCTCTTTGAATTGAGGAGCTAACATACCACGCATCGCAGACTCAACGTCATTGATAGCATCATAAATTACGCGATATGTACGAAGGTCAACTTTTTCATTTTCTGCAGCACGACGAACATTAGCATCTGGACGTACGTTGAAGCCCATTACGATTGCATTAGATGCAGAAGCCAACATGATATCGGATTCGTTAATAGCACCTACTGCAGCATGAACGATAACAATACGTACTTCAGGATTTTTAATGCCTTCTAAAGATTGACGTAATGCTTCTACAGAACCTTGAACGTCAGCTTTAATGATTATGTTAAGGTCTTTTAACTCACCTTGTTGAATTTGGTTGAAGATATCATCCAATGTAACCTTGTGAGTTGCTTGTAATTCTTGGACGCGTTGTTTTGCAATACGTTTTTCAGCAATTGCACGTGCTTCGTTGTCATCCATACCGTTGATGATTTCACCAGCTTGTGGAACTTCAGAGAAACCCAAGATTTCTACTGGCATAGAAGGACGAGCTACTTTTACTTTTTCACCGCGTTCATTTGTCATGGCACGTACTTTACCATATGCTGTACCAGCAAGTACAGTATCACCTACACGGAGGGAACCTTTTTGTACTAGTACTGTACATACAGCACCACGGCCTTTATCAAGTTGAGCCTCGATAACTACGCCGTACGCTTTACGGTTAGGGTTAGCTTTCAATTCCATAACTTCTGCTACAAGCAAGATATTTTCGAGCAAATCGTCGATACCTTGTTTTTGTTTAGCAGATACTGGAACCATGATTACATCGCCGCCCCATTCTTCTGGTAAAAGTCCATGTTCAGACAATTGTTGTTTAACATGGTCTGGGTTAGCACCTGGTTTATCCATTTTGTTGATAGCAACAATAATTGGTACATCAGCAGATTTAGCATGGTTAATGGCTTCAATAGTTTGAGGCATTACACCATCATCGGCAGCTACTACAAGAACTGCGATATCTGTAGATTTAGCACCACGAAGACGCATAGCCGTAAACGCTTCATGACCTGGAGTATCAAGGAATGTAATTTTATTGTCGTTATAACGAACTTGGTATGCACCGATATGTTGAGTGATACCACCTGCTTCACCTGCTGTAACATTAGTTTGACGAATTACGTCCAATAAGGATGTTTTACCATGGTCAACGTGACCCATGATAGTAACAACTGGAGGACGAGGTTTCAATGTTTCTGGTGCATCTTCAATTTCAATAACATCTGTAGGATCTTCTTCAGGTTCTACTTCTGTTACAGTTACACCAAATTCTTCAGCTACGATAGTAGCTGTATCAACATCAACCTCTTGGTTAATGCTAGCCATAACGCCTAAAAGCATCAATTTTTTGATAATTTCAGATACTTCACGGCCCATCTTTTCAGCTAGTTCCTTAACAGTTAAAGGACCAGATAATTCGATTTCTGTAGCAATCGCTGCTTCAGCCTTACGTTCAGCTTCAGCTTTTTGTTGTAAGTATTGTTCGTTACGATGTTTTACGCGATTCTTTTTCTTTTGCATAGATGTAGATAACAAGGATTGAGGGCGGTTATTGCCACCTTTTTTATTTTTCTTGTTACGACGATCATTGTTATTAGAATTGCGGTTATCATTGTTTCGATTGTCGTTATTGCGATTATCGTTATTACGAGCATCATTAGGGCGACCGTTATTACGATTATCATTGTTACGGTTGTTGTTAGGACGGTTGTTAGCGCGGTCACCAGATTGTTGGTTACCTTCGGATTTACGTGTAGGCTCAGAGATTTGTACGTGACGTACATTGCCCTTTTTATGGTCATTTTGTTTAGATTGATCGTCTTGTTTTTGACCACCTTGTTTGTAATTATCCTTTTTGTGTTCGTTAGAACGATTTGGATTTTGTTGTTTATGTGGTGCAGCCTCTTGTTTATGTGCTGCTGTTGGAGCAGATTTTTGTTCTACCTTTTGTGTAGCTTTAGGTGCTTCATATTTCTTACTTAATTGTTTTTTTACAATATCATAACCTGAATCATCTACAGAATTTACTGCTTTTGTAACATTAATATTATGTTGTTGCAAGATAGAAATGACCTGCTTACTTTCTACGCCAAATTCTTTGGCGATTTCATGAACGCGCTTTTTGGACATCTACATACCCCCTTGTTATCGATCAATCTCTTTTAGTAACGCCTTTGCAAATCCATCATCTAGTACTGCGACTACTACCCGAACTTCTTTACCAATAGCAGCTCCTAAAGTTTCTTTAGTACCAATGCTACGAAGTGGAATATGATGTGTTTCTGCTAATTGATTATATTTCTTTTCATTATTGGATGCACAATCACCAGCGAGAAGGACTAGTTTAGGTTCCTTTCTCTTCATGGATTTTTCTACGATAAAATCACCAGAAATAACCTTGCCAGCTCGTTGTGCTAATCCTAAGAGATTTAAAATTTTATCTTCATTCATGTATATCAGTGATTACTCATTCTCTTGTAAATCACGTTGTAATGCTTCGTATATTTCTTTCGATACACTATGCTTTAATGACCGTTCTAATCGCTTAGCCTTATAGGCTTGCTCAAAGCATGACATGGATTCACATAAATACGCTCCACGTCCCGGTGCTTTTCCAGTGCGGTCAATACTGATATTGCCATCTGGACTTAAGGCTACGCGAATTAATTCACGTTTCGCCTTAGGCTCACCACATCCTACGCACGTGCGCATAGGTTGGGATTTCGGTTTCATGACTATTCACCGTCCTCAGCATTACCGAAGCCTGCAAAAGGTTCTTCAGCTGCTTGAGTTTCACTCTTAATATCGATTTTCCAGTTAGTTAATTTGGCTGCCAATCGAGCATTTTGACCGGCTTTACCAATTGCCAAGGATAATTGATAATCAGGAACTACAACGTAAGAGGATTTTTCTTCTTCACTTACATCAACAGAAACAACTTTAGCTGGACTCAAGGAGTTAGCGATATAAATCGCTGGATCTTCATCCCATTTAACGATATCAATTTTTTCATCGTGTAATTCATCAACGATATGTTGTACACGTTGACCTTTAGGACCTACGCAAGCACCTACTGGATCAACGTTTTCATCGCGACTGTATACAGCAATTTTGGAACGCATACCAGGCTCACGAGCTACGGATTTAAGCTCTACTACACCTTCATAAATTTCTGGCACTTCTAATTCAAAGAGGCGTTTTAATAAACCAGGATGTGTACGGGAAATCATGATTTGAGGGCCCTTCGTAGTTTTCTTAACCTCTACGATGTAGCATTTAATACGATCCCCTTCGCGATATGTTTCGCTAGCAATTTGTTCTGTAGGCGGTAAAATAGCTTCTGTTTTACCTAAATCGATAAACACATTTTTACCTTCTACACGTGTAATAACGCCAGTGATGATATCGCCTTCACGACTATAGTATTCTTCATATACTACGCTGCGTTCAGCCTCTTTCAAACGTTGAATAAGCATTTGTTTTGCAGTATGGGCAGCACTACGGCCAAAGTTAGCTGGAGTAACATCAACTTCTACTACGTCACCAATTTCAAAACGTTTGTCAATTTTGCGCGCTTCTAACAAGCTAATTTCTGTTTCTGGCAATTCTACAGTTTCTACCACTTGTTTTTTAGCCATAACTTTATAAACGCCTGTTTCGCGGTCAATTACAACGTAAGCATCTGGATTAGATGTTGGTTCTTTGCGATATGCTTGCAACAATGCAGCCTCTAAGGATTCAAAAATAACCTCAGGAGCAAAACCTTTTTGCTTTGTAAGCACCATTACCGCTTGAATTAATTCTTGACTCACTCGTATGCCTCCATATATTAAAAATCAAGATGTAATCGAATTTGTGCAATGGCAGACCGTTCGAATGTCATACTTTCACCATTGATAGTAAAATCGATAGTTGTGTCTGTAAAACCTTCTAATACACCAGTAAATTGTTTACTGCCATTAATCGGTTTAAATAGCTGAATATCAACATCACGACCATTATAGCGAATCAAGTCCTTATCCTTCTTAAGAACTCGATCTAGGCCTGGAGAAGATACTTCCAATAAATAGTTTTCCGTAATTGGATCCTTTTCGTCGAGGACAGCACTTAGTTTTTCGCTAACCATCTGACAATCATCCAAATCTACACCACCTGGTTTATCAAGGTAGACACGCAAATACCAATCGCGTTCACGAACGTAATCTACATCGACTAGTTCCATTTCGGTGCCGGCTATAATACCTTCAACTACAGAGGATACAAATTCCTCTACTGCTTCTCTCTTCATAGCCATCGCCTCCTTCATTACTACATCTTGTATATATCTCTTTTTTTCAAACACCTTAATTAGGCTAATCATAAATGAAAGAGTGGACATAAGCCCACTCTTTTAAAAGATTTATATAAAAGTCATATATAGTATATCACATTTGCTGTGTATATACAAATTCTACGCTTTCTTATGGGCTTTAACCAAACATTCCCACTTAGATTATTTCATATGAATATAAAATAACTCAAAAAATAGCATAGTCATATATAATGATTATCCTTAGTCAACGCGTTCATTTAATCCTTTTAATATAGGACCCAAATGTTCACGTAGAACTGTAGTTAAATCATCTAAATTTTTAGCATCTAGGTGATGGTCTATTTCAGGATAATTTTTATAACGAAGTTCTGCAAAGTATTCATCTCGCAATTCGTTATAATATAGCAATAATCCTGTACATTCGTCCATCTTACGATACTCACCGATAATAAAAGAACCATTAATCATCCGGATTGCATGAGCTGGATCAACATCACATACAAAGCCTTCCTGTTCTTTAGGCATAACCTCGGAAAAATCCCATTCAGGAATGCCTCGACGACGATAGGTAAAGGTAAAGTTATTCGCTGGCTCTATTAACATATTAGTTAACCCTTTGACACAGCGATCTTGTAATCCTTGCCAGAAAGACTCTAAATCAGCACGTACAAAAGAAATATCAACAAAGGAAAATAGTGGCATTTCAATATGTACTGTATAGTCCTCTACCTCTTTATCATATAAGGCAGACCATCGCCACCCCAAATCATTTTGATAATGGAAAATAGGTACCTTTAATACCTCTTCACCGACTCCGAGACGCTCAAGTAGTGCCGTATAATCAGCTTCATTTGACGCCACTAAGGTAAATCCCTCAATCTGCTGAGGCAACCATGAATAATCTAATGCTTGACAAGCTTCAATAATCGTTTCCATATAATGCCTCGTACTTTTCTTGATACTGTAAGACAGCTTTTACATAGCTACGCGTTTCAGGAAAAGGTATAGTATCAACCATTCCATTCCATTTATTCTCATTGAGCCAAGATTCAACATGACCACGTCCCGCATTGTACGCAGCTAACGCCTGCACCTCATCACCATTAAATTCCTTTAACAAATGACCTAGGTACCATGTTCCTAACTCAATATTAGTTTCAGGCTCTTTTAACTGACGGTCTGTATAGTTGCCATGTCCAACTTGTTGAGCTACCCAGCGCGCCGTATCAGGCATAAGTTGCATCAATCCAAGGGCGCCTGTTTCTGATTCTGCAGTATTCTTATATTTGCTTTCAGCTAAGATAACGCTAGCCACCAAAGAGGGTGGTACTTGTTCCTTTTCCGCTGCAGCCATCACTACATCTCTATAGTTAAAGGGGTACGCCACTTGACGCGCTATAGGATCATCTAAATGAGTAAAATAAAACCACCCAAGTACGACGCACGATAGCGCCGTTGCCGTTGCACGTTTCATATATCCCCCTTTCCTTACACAATCTTTATCCGATTTTGATATCGGTACAATATAGTAATACACCTAATGGTAGGTTACTATTATATAAAATTTTATGGGCTTATTATACCATTTAATACTAATTTTTATATACCAATTTTAGTACATAATAGGTAATTATTTTGATTCTTGTAAAACTGTCTCTATACGCTCATTCCAAATAGTATTCAACTGTACTGTTAAATCATGAGGCGTACCATTATTATCAATGATTATATCTGCATAGGCACATTTATCATCAAGTCGCATTTGACTATTAATACGAGCAAGGGCATCCTCTCGCGTATATCCATTACGACTCATTAAGCGTTCAATTTGAGTCGTTTCATTCACATATACGAGCCACACCTCATCCATCATGGTATACCATTCCCCTTCTATAAGTAATGGAATATCATAGATTAAAATTGGCGTATTACCTTGTTCATATTGAGATGTCAATTCCATAATACGATTGCGTATATGTGTTTTTAGACAGCTATTTAATAATTGTCGTTTTTCTTCATTGTGAAAGACTATAGCACCAAGCGCTTCACGATTGAGTGTGCCATCATCATGTAAAACATGAGAACCAAAGGTATCTACAATGGCTTTTAAGCCTTCAGTACCCGGCTCTACTACTTCACGAGCTACAATGTCAGCATCGATATAGGGTATCCCTTTGTCCTTAAAATAGGTAAGGACTGTACTCTTGCCTGATGCAATACCACCAGTTAAGCCTATTTTAAACATATATACCTTCTAACATGTAATACTATTAACTAAACTATTTTACCAATGCCCAGTTCTCAGCATGATGCACATCTACAATAAGAGGAACATGTAATTCTACTACAGATTGCATTGTAGAACACAATAATTCTTCAACTGCTTCTAATTCTTCATTTACTACTTCTAATACAAGTTCGTCATGTACTTGTAATAAAAGTCGAGATTTGAAGTTTCCTTCCTCTAGCTTTTGCTCAACTTGGTTCATTGCTAACTTGATAATATCTGCAGCAGTACCTTGAATTGGTGTATTCATCGCCGTACGTTCGGCAAAAGAACGACGGTTAAAGTTGCGGCTGTTAATATCAGGAAGTTCGCGTTGACGGCCGAACATAGTGCGAACCTTACCAGTTTTATGAGCCTCTTGAACCATACGATCCATGTACTCTTTAACCTTAGGATAACGGCTAAAGTATAAATCAATATAGTTTTTAGCTTCCCCCCGTGTGATGCCAAGGTCGCGAGATAAGCCAAAGTCAGAAATACCATAAATAATACCGAAGTTAATAGCCTTAGCATGAGAACGCTCTTCGCTTGTTACATCCTCTTGGGCTTTACCTAGTACCTCTGCCGCAGTAAATCGGTGAATATCCTTACCATCAACGAATGCTTTAATCAAAGCTTCATCGCCAGAAAGATGCGCTAAAATACGTAACTCAATTTGAGAATAATCGGCACTCACTAATGTATCGTACCCTGCACCTGGATAGAATAAGGCACGAATTTCACGGCCTTTTTCAGTACGAACAGGAATGTTTTGTAAGTTAGGATCAGAAGAGCTCAAACGGCCTGTAGCTGTAACCATTTGATTAAAGGTAGTGTGAATACGCTTAGTCTTATCATTAATAAGAACTGCCAAGCCTTCTAAGTAAGTAGAAACTAACTTAGCAACAGAACGGTAGGCCAAGATTTTTTCAACGATTGGGCTTTCATTACGCAACATATCGAGTACTTCAGCATCTGTGGAGTATCCAGTCTTAGTTTTCTTAATAACTGGCAAGTTCATCTTTTCGAATAAAATAACACCTAGCTGTTTAGGAGAGTTAATGTTGAAAGTTTCACCTGCCAAATCATAAATCTCTTGTTGTACTTGGGCTAATTCATCTTTAAAGCGAGCTGTCGTTTCAGCCAGCTTATTTGTATCAATATATATACCATTTTTCTCCATTACTACTAATGTATGAATCAATGGCAACTCAATCGTTTCATATAAAGACCATAACTCTTCACGTCGAGCAGATTCACAAGCTACATCATTCATAGCAAGTAAAGCTTTCACCATAGATACGCACTCTACATCTACGCTACCGCTGGCAATGCTAGGCACAGAGAAACGTTCCGTTAAATATAGATAACCATAGTTAGTACGTGTTGGATCTAACAAGTATGCTAGAAGAGACATATCATGGATACGTGCAGTGTTATCATTATTAAACAAAGAGATTTCAGCTGGTGACTCTTCACCTAATGCTTCTATTAGTTCTTTTGTTTGAGTAGTAACAATGGCCTTAGCCCCTTGTAATACTGCTAGAACAGCCTTTGTATCATTTGTTTTAACGATAGTATCACCATTAGAAAGATAGGCAGTCTCGATTGTTCTAAATGGAGTTTTTCCATCGAGCACAACATGAACTGCTACTGTTTTATCTGTATAGAAGTCAGGAGTTAGAGCCTTAGCATCAGCTAAATCGTCTAGAGAAATTTCCTCTTGTGGTGCAAAAAGAGAGCCTGGGTCACCAAAAGCTGCTTCCTCTCCGCCCATTACTTGTACAATTCTAGGTGTTAATTTAGTAAAACCAAGAGTTTCAAATAAAGGCTGTACCTCAGAGGTATGGAAATTTTGCACAAAGTCTTCTACCTTGTAAGATAAGTCCATATCCGTTTTGATAGTAGCTAACTCACGAGATAAGAACGCTAAGTCTTTATTTTCAACGAGTCGCTCTTTTAATTTCTTACCAGAAATATCTTCAATATGGTCATATACAGACTCAAGATTACCGTATTCTGTAATCAATTTAAGAGCCGTTTTTTCACCTACACCTGGTACACCTGGAATATTATCGGAAGAATCCCCCATAAGAGCTTTCATTTCGATAACCTTATCAGGACCATAACCATAAAGTTCCTCCATGTTATCAAGAGTAACCTCTAACATGTCAGAAATGCCTTTTTTAGTTAGGAATACATGACTATGCTCTGTTACGAGTTGAAGGTTATCGCGGTCACCAGTAATAATTTTAACAGCCATTTCTGGTGTACCAAATTTCTTACTCAACGATCCTAGAATATCGTCCCCTTCAAAACCTTCTTCTTCAATAACACAAATGCCCAACGCTTTTAATACATCTTGAATAAGGCTAAATTGAGGTCGTAAATCCTCTGGTGCATCTGGACGATTGCCTTTATATTCGCTGTACATTTCAGTACGGAATGTCTGACGACCTTTATCAAAGGCTACTGCAATATAATCCGGATTGATTTCTTCATACAATTTAATGAGCATTGTTAAGAATCCGTACACCGCATTCGTTGGAGTACCTAAAGCGGACTTCAATGGTGGTAATGCAAAGAATGCACGGAATAACAAACTACTACCATCTATAATCATTAATTTTTTCATAAGACACCTCACTTAATTCTATCCTTTATTATAACATAAGGTAACTTATTATATATGCAAAAAGGGACTCTCAATGGAGAGTCCCTTTGGAGATGTAGATATAAAAAAAAACAACCCCGTATCGCTAGGCAACAAGAGGTTGTTGACGCTCAAATTATAAAGCGTTTACTTTAGCTGCAAGATTGGATTTTTTGCGAGCTGCAGTGTTTTTATGAAGTACACCTTTGGAGGCTGCTTTATCAATTACGCTAGTAGCATGAACAAGTGCTTGTTTTGCTTCTTCTACTGCGCCTGCTTGAACAGCTTCAACGGTTTTACGAGCTGCTGTACGGATTTGAGATTTCACAGCGGCGTTTTTCGCACGACGTTCAGCATCCGTTTTTACGCTTCTAATACTGGATTTAATGTTTGGCAATTGAGTCACCTCCTTAAAAATCGTTTCTTATACCTGAATGATTATATCATACTAGATATTGTGACGCAAGAACTTATTATAGGAAAATATAGTTTATTCCTTAATAATAAAGCTTCTTTTTATATATTACATTAGAAATTATTTACTAAGTTTCTCTAAAAACGATGTTCCAATGCCCCATTGTTTCAGTTCAAAGTTTTCTAATATGGTTTCCCCAATATCTGCAAAGCTTTTTCTATCGCCTAGGTCTATAGACCCATTCATTCGTGGACTATATCCAAGAATAGGTACTAATTCACGGGTATGATCTGTCCCCTTCCAGGTTGGATCATTACCATGGTCCGCAGTGATAAGCAATAAATCGTCATCATTGAGCATTGGTATTAAACCACCAAGTTGGTAATCAAAATCTTCAATAGCTCGTTTATAGCCTTCTACATTTCTGCGATGACCGTAAAGGCTATCAAACTCAACAAGATTAACCATCATAAGACCGTAATCAAATGTAGCCCCTAATAGATATGGAACCATATTCATGCCATGAGCATTAGATTTTGTAGGATAACTTTCATCCCAACCAACATGGGCATAAATATCTCCAATTTTACCGACTGCTACAGTTGGAACATCCGCATCTTGTAACTCTTGTTGTACCATTTTTTTCTCCGGCATGCGACTATAGTCATGACGGTTAGATGTGCGTACAAAACTACCAAGTTCACCTACAAATGGACGTGCGATGATACGGCCTACATAATAGTCACCAATACATACCTTATCACGGGTAATTTGGCATATACGATATAGCTCATCTAAAGGAATCACATCTTCATGGGCTGCAATTTGAAATACCGAATCGGCTGACGTATATACAATAGGTTTTCCCGTTTTAATATGCTCCGCACCTAGACGTTCAATAATTTCCGTACCAGATGCAACTTCATTACCTAAATAACCATAGCCCGTTTCCTTTGTGAAAGTATCCATTAATTCTTTTGGAAAACCTTCGTAAAAGGTTGGGAATGGAACCGTAACAGGATGCCCCATCATCTCCCAATGACCACTTGTTGTATCTTTACCAGTGCTGAGCTCCGCCATACGACCAAAAGCACCGTTAATGCTTTCACCGGTATCTGCAATATCGGAAATATGTCCTAGTCCTAAAGATTTCAAATTTGGGCAATGAATTTTACCAGCTGTTGATTCAATATGACCTAATGTATTAGAACCTTCATCACCAAATTTTGCAGCATCCACGGCATGACCAATACCAACAGAGTCCATAACTAATAGGATAATTCGTTTAAACATATATCCTCCTATTACGTAATATTATTTGAGGTACGGCATTGCAAGCATAAGTGCTGCCAAAGATTTGCTATCCTTAATTTGCTCCGCCTTGATAGCCTCTAATAATTCAGGTAAAGTAAAATACTCAAGTTCCACATATTCGTCTGGATCCCAGTTAGTTTCGCCCATAGTAAGATCTTTTGCTAAATATAAATGTAGCACTTCATTACAGAATCCAGGACTTGTTGCAATAGTCCCCAATGGAATCCATTGGTTCGCACGATACCCGGTTTCCTCTGCTAACTCACGTTTAGCGCAGTTTAGAGGCTCTTCATTAGGATCAAGTTTTCCTGCAGGGATTTCAAGTAAAGGCTGTTGCAAAGCATAACGGAATTGGCGTTCCATTACAATCTTATTATCTTCAGTAACAACCACAATAGCTGTAGCACCAGGATGATGAACAACCTCACGCCATGCTTCATTACCGTTAACATCAGCTATATCATAAGTAACTTTAATTAGTTTACCATCAAATTTCATTTCGCTAGATTTTTGTATCTCTTTGCTAATTGCCATAATAGCCTCCTTAATGTTTATAACTATTATGATACCACACAGAGAAATAAATATATATAATTCATAACTTAATACAAGATAAAATCATAACCACCCGTAGAACGGGTGGTTTGCTCTGACCCTATAAGGGTCTTTCT
>OGTZ01000310.1_pt1 | contig 21132 bp, 10 predicted proteins | sample 1573651 | NCBI WGS metagenome assembly OGTZ01 (sample SAMEA2582160, study PRJEB24529) | metagenome | biome: Human gut stool | place: China | collected 2011 | reverse complement strand
TACCATTATAGGAAACATTGTAACAAATAAAGTATTAAATATGAAATAAATAAACAATAAAAATGAAGAAAAGATGAAAAAAGTCGTTTACAAGATAGAAATTTTTTGATATTGTATTGCCGTGGGTGAGTATATGATGAAGAATCATGAATAATTATAGTATTCGTATCGTAATTGAGAATACTAGTATTTGGTGTAAGAAGTGTAGATGATAATCAATCTTTATACTTCTTCTTTTTATTATCTTTGCAATATTATGCAACACAAGTGATGTGTTTTACTGAGGTTTCGGTAAGAAAGGATAATCATGAATCGAATTTATAATGTAATTTGGAGTAAAGCTAAAAATTGCTACGTTGTAGTATCTGAGTTAGTTAAGAGCGGTGGCGGTAAAGCTAGTGTGAATTCTGCAAGAACGAGCATTACTTTTCGTGCGGCTTTATGCGCGTTTGCTATTACGGGTTGTTTAGTATCGGGAATTGCAGAAGCAAATGTAATACAAGGTCCTGGTGCGGCTGCTACTGGTAGCAATAGCGTGGCAGTCGGCGATAATGCAAAATCCGCAGGTGCTAAGTCTGTGGCGATAGGTAATGACGCGGCTACATTAGCAACAAGTGAAAATGGTATTGCCATCGGTAATGGTGCGAAGGCTGAAGGTCAACAACGAGTGAAGGTTCCATATCCTGCGGGTACTATTGCTATCGGTCAAGGATCAGTGGCAAAGGAAAATGGCGATATTGTAATAGGTCGTCAAGCAAAGAGCACGATTTCCAAGTATCATCAACAACCTGGATCCGGTGCAGTTGTAATGGGTGCAGAAGCTGCTTCTTACGGTTCTCGTGGTGACGTAGTCATCGGTGCTGCAGCGGAAGCTAATATAATTAGAAAGAATGCTACTGTTGATGGTGACGGACAGCTGTTTTCACAATCTGTAGCTATCGGTAGTGTAGCGAAGGTATATGGCACACAATCTGTCGCTATCGGTGGTGATGTAAGATCTATTGGACACTCTTCTATCGCTATCGGCGGTGATGATATCGATAAAGCAAAACCTGATTTATATAAGGTTATTCCTGATTTAGCGGTGCCAGGTACGCAGAAAAACTTTAACCGTGAAGTGGCTGCATTACATCCAAGTGGATTGGGTACAGCAGGTCTTAATGATAGTAAGAACTATGTAAATACTGCATCTATCGGAAATGCCAGCCTTGCTATTGGTATGATGACGCAGTCTTTAGGCACGGGTTCTAATGCTATCGGTGCTAACTCCTTGTCAAAAGGTGTGGCTAGTTCCGCTATTGGTGCTATGGCTCGTAGCTGGGGGAATAACTCTCTGGCTATCGGTAGCCAAGCCGGTGCGTATGGTGAGAAATCCACATCCCTCGGCGATGCGAATATAGTAGGCTTTGATATGACAAATGCTACTCTATCTGGTTCTGCTGCAGGCGCTCTTGGTAGAGGCAATAAGGTATATGGTAATAATGCATATGCTATCGGTAGTGAAAATACCGTAGGGTCGGCTACTGTTACTGAAACTACAGAGTCTAATGGCGATAAAATTAAAAAGGTTACTGCTGGTACGGTTAAAGGTAATACAGCTGGTGCGTTTGGTTATAAAAACACCATTACAACGGATAATTCCTATGTAGTAGGTAGTAACTCCACTATTTCCGCAGATAACGGCATGGTTTTAGGTAACAGTGCTACTGTGACAGGGGCTAATGGTTTAGCTCTTGGTAATAATACGAAAGTAGCTAATGACAATGCCGTAGCCATCGGTAATGGCTCTGAAACAGCAGCGGCTGCGGCTACTCCTTCTGCTACAATCAATGGGGTCACTCATAACTTTGCAGGCACAAACCCTGCTTCCACAGTAAGTGTAGGTAAGGCAGGTATGGAACGGACTGTTACTAATGTAGCGGCTGGTCGTATTTCTGCTACATCCACTGATGCTATCAATGGTAGCCAATTGTTTGCAGTTAAAACGGAAGTAGAAAAAGGCGTATCCTATGCCGGCGATGTAAAAGCTGCAGCAGCTGCAGATAATAAATTCACGCGTAAATTAGGCGAACAAACTAATGTTGTAGGCGGCGTGACTGATGTAACTAAATTGACAGATAACAATATCGGTGTCGTTTCCAATGGCACTGATACGCTAAATATTAAATTGGCTAAAACATTGACTGGTTTGGACAGCGTTACAGCTGGCGGCACTACTATCAATAACGGCGGTTTGACCGTAGATGGTAAAAACTATGTATCTCCAAACGGTATCAATGCGAACAACCAAAAGATTACCAATGTAGCTGATGGTACTAACTCTAATGATGCGGTTAACTATGGTCAATTACAAAATGTGATTAACTCTATCGATAAAGCGCCTACTGTGAAAGCAAAAGATGCAAATGTAACTGTAACAGAAGGTACAAATGCAGCAGGTGGTAAGGAATATATTGTTGGATTAGGCAATACAATCAATGTTGGTACTGCACATCCTGTAACTGTAGATGGTAATGCAGGTCATGTAACAGGTCTTCAAAATACAGATTGGAATGTAGACAATCCTGTGGCTGTTCCTGGTCGCGCGGCTACAGAAGATCAGTTGAAAAAGGTTAACGATACAGTTAATGCTAATAAGGATCAAATCGACAAAAATAAACAAGCTATCGCTGATAACAAACAAAATATCACAACAAATGCCGGTAATATTGCTAATAATACGCAAAATATTGCAAAGAACGCTGGCGATATTGTTACTATCAATAAAACTATTGAAAAAGGTTTGAACTTTGATGGGGACTCTGGTGCAACAATCAATAAGAAATTAGGTGATACGGTTGCTGTTAAAGGCGGTGCTACAGGCACATTGTCTGATAACAATATTGGTGTTATTGGTGAGAGCAATCCAAGTGCTGCTACAGGTGGTTTAGCAATTAAATTAGCAAAAGATCTTAAAGGTTTAAACAGTGTTGAAACCAAACAGATTAAACTTGGCGATAACAATAGTAATACCACAATTAAATACGAGGGAGATCGTATTAAATATGGTGATAAAACTGTTGCTAATTTAGATGATGAAAAACATATTACTAACACTACTTATGCAGTAGGTAACGATGGTAATGTAAGTTTAACTTACACAGATGGTAAAGGTAATGTTGTTAATGGTATGACAGCAACGATTACTGGTGTGGCTAAAAATGATCTTTCTAACATCAATAATGATGGCAAAAAAGTGATTACTGGTTTAGGAACCATCGTTGAAGCCGCTGATAGTTCTGTTACTGTAACGAATACAACTGATGCTGTAGGTCGTACTACATATAAAGTAAAAGCGAATGTACCGGGAGCTGATGCATTTAATATTAAATACAAAGCGAATGGTGCAAATGAGCAAACTGTCACATTAACTAAAGGTTTAGATTTCACTGATGGTAACTTCACTACAGCATCAGTAGCTGAAAATGGTGTGGTTAAATATGATGTGAAGACTGGTAATATTACAAACGGTGTGGATGGTAAAACTGGTGTCAATGGTAATGATGGCTTAGCAACTGTGAAAACTGTCGTTGAAGCAATCAATAACAGTGGTTGGTTAGCGAATGCAACTAAATCAACAGGTGAAATTGAAGGTACATCAACCGCAACGAAAGTGAAACCGGGAGCAGTTGTAAACTTTGATGCTGGTAAAAACTTAAAAGTTAAACAAACGCTTAATGGTGATGATCATACTTATACCTATTCCTTAGATAGTAACTTAACTAACTTAGACAAAGTTGTTGTTAATGGTAAAGATGGCGCTAATGGTAAAGATGGTGTAACTATCACTGGTCCAAATGGTGCTAAAGGTGAAGATGGTAAAGTCGGAATCACAGGCAAAGATGGTAAAGACGCTGTATCTATCGCAGGTAAAGATGGCGTTGGTCACATCGGTTTAACTGGTCCTAAAGGTGCTGATGGTAGCGATGGTAAATCTATCGATATCTCAACAAAAGATGGTACACAAACTTTAGTGAACCAAGAGCCAGGTACCGATAAATCACAACGTATCGTTTACACACCGAAAGATAAAGACGGTAATCCAATTAAAGGCAAAGACGGCAAAGATATTGTTCGTGAAGTTGCAACAATGGATGATGGTTTGAAATTCGCTGGAGATGATGGTCAAACTGATGACTCTAAAGTAATAGCGAAAAAACTTAACCAAAAAGTTGATATTGTAGGTGGTGCAGACAAAACTAAATTGACAGAAAACAACATTGGCGTGAATAACAAAGATGGTAAGTTAAATGTTCAATTGTCTAAAGATATCAATTTAACTGATGCTGGTTCAATTAAGTTTGGCGATAATAACTTAAGCATTAACAAAGATGGTTTAACAATCACCAATGGTCCAAGTGTGACTAAAGAGGGTATTAATGCAGGTAATAAAGCAATCACAAACGTGAAAGCGGGTACAAATAATACCGATGCTGTGAATGTTAGCCAATTAAATGAAGTGAAAGCAGCTGAACGTCATATTAAACCAGGTGAGTATGCAGTAGATAACAGCGGCAACGTGACTATGACTTATTTAGATGGTAATGGTCAAGATGTTACAAATGAAAAAGCGGTTATCACAGGCGTGGCTAAAAATGACTTAAGTAATATCACTAACGAAGGTAAAAAAGTGATTACTGGCTTAGGTACTGTAGTTAAGCAAGGCGATAATGTTACAGTTACCGAGGAAACAGATTCTACTACAGGTCAAACAACCTATACTGTCAGCACCTCTAAACAAAACTTAGGTGATGCAGAATTAGCATATAAATCTAATGGTGATGCTACAACTAAGAAAACAGTTAAAGTATCTGATGGTTTAGATTTCACAAACGGTAACTTCACGACAGCATCAGTGGATGAAAATGGTGTGGTTAAATACGATGTAAACGTTGGTGAGATCGAAAACGGTGCAAATGGTAAAGATGGCAAACCTGGCGTTAAAGGTGATAATGGCTTAGCTACGGTCAAAACTGTCGTTGAAGCAATCAATAACAGTGGTTGGTTAGCGAATGCAACTAAATCAACAGGTGAAATTGAAGGTACATCAACCGCAACGAAAGTGAAACCGGGAGCAGTTGTAAACTTTGATGCTGGTAAAAACTTAAAAGTTAAACAAACGCTTAATGGTGATGATCATACTTATACCTATTCCTTAGATAGTAACTTAACTAACTTAGACAAAGTTGTTGTTAATGGTAAAGATGGCGCTAATGGTAAAGATGGTGTAACTATCACTGGTCCAAATGGTGCTAAAGGTGAAGATGGTAAAGTCGGAATCACAGGCAAAGATGGTAAAGACGCTGTATCTATCGCAGGTAAAGATGGCGTTGGTCACATCGGTTTAACTGGTCCTAAAGGTGCTGATGGTAGCGATGGTAAATCTATCGATATCTCAACAAAAGATGGTACACAAACTTTAGTGAACCAAGAGCCAGGTACCGATAAATCACAACGTATCGTTTACACACCGAAAGATAAAGACGGTAATCCAATTAAAGGCAAAGACGGCAAAGATATTGTTCGTGAAGTTGCAACAATGGATGATGGTTTGAAATTCGCTGGAGATGATGGTCAAACTGATGACTCTAAAGTAATAGCGAAAAAACTTAACCAAAAAGTTGATATTGTAGGTGGTGCAGACAAAACTAAATTGACAGAAAACAACATTGGCGTGAATAACAAAGATGGTAAGTTAAATGTTCAATTGTCTAAAGATATCAATTTAACTGATGCTGGTTCAATTAAGTTTGGCGATGATTTAACAATTAACAATAATGGCTTAACTATTAAAGATGGTCCAAGTATAACTAAGACTGGTATCGATGGTGGTAATAAGCAAATTAAAAATGTTGCTGAAGGCACAGAAGATAATGATGCTGTAACTGTTAAACAGTTAAAAGATTCAAAAACAGCACTTGTAAATGGTAAAAACACAACTGTAACAGGCACTGGTACAAGTGTAGATCCATATAAAGTGAATGTTGAGGGTGCATTAACTGATATTACATCAATCACAAACAAAGATGGTAACGGTAAAGTTGAATTTGCAGCTGATCAAGTTGTTAATGTCGCAGGTGATAATCCAATCAAATTGGATGCGAAAACAGGTGATATTACAGGCTTAACTAACAAAACTATTGATGGCTCTGATTTTGCGACTAAAGGACGTGCTGCAACGGAAGAACAATTAAAAGCTACAGGTGATCAAATTACCAATAATTTAACTAAAAAAGGTTTAAATTTTGGTGCACAATCGGGTGAAGTTATTCACAAAAATTTAGGTGATCAACTTGATATTGTGGGTGAAGGCACTAAAGCTGATGATCGTTATGATGCAACTAACATCAAAACCATGACTAAAGATGGCAAAGTTGTAGTTGGTCTTGCTAAAGATCTTACTGCAGACAATGTAACTGTCGGCCAAAAAGGTGAAAATGGTAAAGACGGTGTTGATGGCCAAATTGGTGTGAATGGTAAAGACGGTTCAGGTGTCGCAATTAATGGTAAAGATGGCTCAATCGGCTTGAAAGGCAAAGATGGAGAGAATGCTGTAACCATTAAGACTGCTGAAGGTCCTGCAGGTGTGAACGGTAAAGATGGTGAAACTAAACCTCGTTTAGTTGTGAATAATGAAAAAGTTGCTACCTTAAAAGATGGCTTAAAATTCAAAGGCGATAAGGGTGATTCTATTGCTAAAGAACTAAATGAAGAGCTAGAAATTTTAGGTAAATTAGATCCGAATGCTGCAGTGACAGATAAAAACTTACGTGTTGACAACGATGCTGGCAAGCTAGTTCTGAAGATGGCTAAACAGCTAAAAGACTTAACTAGCGCAACATTCATTGATGAAACAACAGGTAATAAATCTGTTATCGATGGTAATGGCTTAACCGTTAAACCAAAAGATGCAGATAACACTAAAACAGTTAGTGTAACTGATAAGGGCTTAAATAACGGTGGAAACCAAATCGTTAATGTTGATAGTGGCTTGAAAGACGCAACAGGAAATAAAGTTGCCTTGGAAGATGCTACTGGAAACACTTTAAATAATGCAGTTAATGTTGGTGATTTGAAAGATACTATTGGTAATATTACTAATAATGGCTTTGGTTTAACTGACGAAAATGGTAATGATGTTAAAGCTAAACTTGGTGAGACTGTAACAGTTAAAGGTGACGGTAGTGTAACCACTAAAGTTATCACAGACAAAGACGGTAAAGCGAAATTACAAGTTGGCTTAAACAAAGATGTCACCATTGGTAATAATGAAGAACCAGGTACTATCACTGTTAAAGGTGAAAATGGTAAAGATGGTATCTCTATCAACGGTAAAGATGGCACTATCGGCCTGAAAGGTGAAGATGGTAAAGACGGCATTGCCTTAAATGGTAAAGACGGTACTATCGGCATTAACGGTAAAGATGGTTCTAACGGTAAAATCACTGTTGCGCAAGGTCAGGCAGGTCTTGATGGTAACGATGGTAAAGACGGTAAAACTAAGACCCGTATCGTTTACGAAAAACCAAATGGTGATAAGGAAGAAGTGGCAACACTTAACGATGGCTTGAAATTTACAGGCAATAATGAAGTCGTTAATAGCCATAAATTAAATTCTTTAGTCACTATTAAAGGTGAAGGCGTTGATAAAGCTGCATCTGATGCATTTAAATCAGCAGCAGGTAACGTCAATGTTAAAGCTGATGGTAAAGGTACCTTAGAAGTTCAACTTGCTAAAGACTTGAAAAATATTGATTCTATCTCAAATAAAGATGGTCAAAAAATCGAGTTTAAAGATGGTGGTACAACTATTTCTGGTGGTAACGTAAGCGTTGATGGCAATAACATTACTAATGTTAAGGCTGGTAAAGATGACACTGATGCTGTGAATGTTAAACAGTTGAAAGACGGTATTGCTCAAGCTACAACTAAAGTAGCTGCAGGCAAAAACGTTAATGTGACATCAGCTAAGAATCCAGATGGCAGTACAACCTATACTGTTGCAACTAAAGATGATGTTGACTTTACTTCAGTAACCACAGGTAACACCAAAATGAATGATGGTGGAATTACTATTAAAGCAGCTAAAGATAAAACTAACGTTACCTTAACCAATAAAGGTTTAGATAACGGCGGTAATAAAGTAGTAAATGTTGCAGAAGGTACAAATGATACTGATGCTGTAAATGTTAAACAATTGAAAGCTGCGAAAACAGAAGTTGAAGCAGGTGACAATGTTGTTGTAACAAGTACTAAAGGTTCAAATGGTCAAACCATCTACAAAGTAAATGCTACTGATAATTCTGCTCACGTCGATGGTTCTGATGCAGTAACCGTAACCAAAGCACCAACTACACGTAAAAATGGCACAACGACTGTGACAGATTACAAAGTAGATCTTTCAAATAAAACGAAAGATGACATTAATAAAGGTGTAGATGCATACGACACAGTAAATAACAAAGGTTTAACCTTCAATGCAGATAAAGGTACAACTGGCGTTAAGAAACTGGGCTCTCAAGTGGCTGTAAACGGTGATAATAAAAACATCGAAACGGTTGCAGATGCAAATGGTGTGAAAGTGAAACTGAAAGATGATATTTCAGTAAACACTGTTACAGCGAAAACCATCAAAGCGGGTGACACAACGATCAATGATAATGGCTTAACCATTAACAATGGCCCAAGTGTGACTAAAGATGGCATCAATGCTGGTGGTTCTCGTATTACCAATGTAGCGCCAGGTAGAGATGGTACTGATGCAGTGAATGTGAATCAGCTCAAGAAAGCAACAAATGAAATTCACAATAGCCTAAACAAAATGGATAAACGCCGTAAAGCAGGTACTGCTTCTGCATTAGCTACAGCTGGCTTAATGCAGGCATACCGTGAAGGTCAATCTGCTGTAACTGCAGGTGTGGCACAATACCAAAATCAAAGTGCGGTAGCTGTAGGTTACTCTCGCTTATCTGATAATGGTAAGTACGGCGTGAAAGTATCCTTCACAACCAATACTCAAGGTGAAGTTGGCGGAACCGCAAGTGCGGGTTACTTCTGGTAATCTTCTCATTGGTATTGAAACCATTTAAATAATAAATCAAAGACCGGTTTGAGTGATAAAGCCGGTCTTTTTTATTGCTTGTAGAAAATATGATTTTTATCATGGATTTTCATTTTGATTTCAAGGAAAATACAGTCTATATATTCCAACAAATTTGACCGCTCTTTTAAGGAGACAATATGTATTACGGTATTGATATCGGTGGCACAAAGATTGAATTAGCTGCTTTTAATGCAAAATTAGAAAAGCTTTATACTGAGCGCGTGCCAACGCCACAAACAGATTATCAAGATTGGTTACAGGCGATCAAAACGCTAGTAGAACGTGCTGATGCCCACTTTGGTGAAAAAGGCACAGTGGGTTTAGGCTTGCCAGGATTTGTTAATTTAACAACTGGGCTTGCTGAAGTCACGAATATTCGTGTTGCAGATAATAAGCCGATTTTAGCCGATCTTGAACGCGTTTTAGGTCGTGAAGTACGAGCAGAAAATGATGCCAATTGTTTTGCTCTCTCGGAAGCTTGTGATGAAGAAAATACTCAATATCCTTCTGTATTAGGGCTTATTTTGGGGACAGGCTTTGGTGGTGGTTTTGTAATTAATGGCAAAATTCATTCAGGTCAAGTCGGGATGGCAGGGGAGTTAGGTCACCTTCAATTAAACTATCATGCCTTAAAATTATTGGGCTGGGATAAAGCACCTATTTATCAATGTGGCTGTGGTAATCAAGCTTGTTTGGATACGTATATTTCAGGTCGTGGTTTTGAAATGTTATACCGTGATTTAAAAGGAGATGCATTATCAGCGAAAGAAATTATCGACCGTTTTTATGAAGAAGAGGAAAGTGCGGTTGATTTTGTCCGTATTTTTATTGAATTAGCGGCGATTTCTATCGGCAATATTATCACGGCATTTGATCCGCATATGATTGTGCTCGGTGGTGGCTTATCGAATTTTGATTATCTTTATGAAGCCTTACCCAAAGCATTGCCTGCTCATTTAATGCGTAGTGCAAAAGTGCCACCAATTAAAAAAGCAAAACATGGTGATTCTGGTGGAGTGCGTGGTGCTGCAGCGTTATTTTTAAAACGTGAATAGATTTAATCTAAAAATACAGCAAAAATCTGAATAAATTTTGTGTTATAGGATAAAAATCCAGTTTCTTTTTAAGAAAACTGGATTTTTTCTTTTATCACTCTACAATCAGGAGATTGATTTTTTTATGAGGTTTTTATGCTGACAGAATTAGGAAACTGGATTGAACAGGGATTAACATGGGTTATCGAACATTTTGATGAGCCATTATGGAATATCACCATTGTTATTTTATTAGGTGTAGGTCTATTTTTTACCATTACTACAGGGTTAGTGCAGTTACGTCTTTTCCCTACAAGTATTCGTGAAATGTGGTTTGGCCGTGCGGCAGAGGGTAATTCTTTAACGCCATTCCAAGCGTTTGCAACGGGACTCGCGAGTCGAGTTGGTGTGGGTAATATTAGTGGTGTAGCAACAGCCATTGCACTTGGTGGCGAAGGGGCAGTATTCTGGATGTGGGTAACGGCATTTATTGGAATGTCGAGTGCTTTTGCCGAATCGACTTTAGCACAGGTATTTAAAATTCAAGATAAAGATGGCTCTTTCCGTGGTGGCCCTGCCTACTATATTACACAAGGTTTAAAATCTCGTTGGTTAGCAGTAGCGTTTGCCCTATCATTGATTTTCACCTTTGGTTTTGCATTTAATTCAGTACAAGCAAACTCAATTGTGGAAGCAACGAAAAATGCTTGGAATTGGCAAGGTGAATATGTTGGTCTTGTTTTAGTGATATTGACCGCCGCCATTATTTTCGGTGGCGTAAAACGTATTGCAACCATTTCTAGTAGCGTCGTACCGATGATGGCACTCTTTTATCTAATTATGGCGGTAATTATCTTAGGCATGCATATTGATATGATCCCGACGGTGATAGCTAATATTTACAAAAGTGCTTTTACTTTCCAATCAGCCGCTGGTGGTATGTTTGGTGCTTTAGTCTCCAAAGCCATGATGATGGGGATTAAACGTGGATTATTCTCTAATGAAGCGGGGATGGGGTCTGCACCAAATGCCGCAGCAGCTGCTCACGTAAAACATCCGGTTAGCCAAGGCTTAGTACAAATGCTCGGTGTGTTTGTAGATACGATGATCGTCTGTACTTGTACGGCAGTGATTATCCTGCTTTCTGATAACTATGGTAGTGAAACACTGAAAAGTATTTCCTTAACACAAAATGCATTGCGTTATCATGTCGGGGAGTTCGGTGTACACTTCTTAGCTTTCATTTTATTGCTTTTCGCTTATTCGTCTATTATCGGTAACTATGCTTATGCAGAAAGCAACATTCGCTTTATTAAAAATAAACCTTGGTTTGTATGGGCGTTCCGTTTAGCGGTATTATTCTTCGTTTATTTTGGTTCAGTAAAATCAGGCAATGTTGTGTGGAATTTTGCGGATACCGTGATGGCTGTGATGGCAATTATTAACTTAGTCGCAATTGTTTTACTTTCCCCAATTGTATGGAAGTTAATGAAAGACTATCAACGTCAATTAAAAGAGGGGAAAGAGCCTGAATTTAAAATTGACCTTTATCCAGAAATTAAGAAGCGAGTATTAGAGCATCGAATTTGGAAATAAGTGCTCAATGAAATATGAAAGGCGGGGAATTCCCGCCTTTATTTTTAGATTTAAAATCTGCCTATAAAATTGACCGCACTTATAACAATCCACCTTGACCTAATGCTGGGTCAGTTTCACGTGCTTTTAATGCATCTTCAACGGTTAAGCCCAATGCTTTTGCAACACCATCGCCATATGCTGGCTCACACCAGTAGCAGTTACGGATATGACGGTATTTGATGAACTCAGGTGCATCACCCATTGCAGCCGCAGTATTGTTGAATAATGCTTGTTTTTGCTCTGGATTCATTAAGTTAAATAATGCACGCGGTTGGCTGAAGTAGTCATTATCATCGTTACGATAATCCCAGTGTGCTGCATCTCCGTTGATACGAAGTGGTGGTTCAGCAAAGTCTGGTTGTTGTTGCCATTGGCTGAAGCTGTTTGGCTCGTAGTGCGGTAGGCTGCCATAGTTACCATCTACACGACCTTGTCCATCACGTTGGTTGCTATGAACAGGGCAACGTGGACGGTTTACTGGAATTTGACGATAGTTCACACCTAAACGATAACGTTGCGCATCTGCATAGTTGAATAAACGAGCTTGTAACATTTTATCTGGGCTTGCACCGATACCTGGAACTAAATTGCTTGGTGCAAATGCAGATTGCTCTACGTCAGCAAAGAAGTTTTCAGGATTACGGTTAAGCTCAAACTCTCCTACCTCAATTAACGGATAATCTTTTTTCGGCCACACTTTAGTTAAATCGAATGGATGATAAGGTACTTTTTCTGCATCCGCTTCAGGCATAATTTGTACATATAATGTCCATTTAGGAAAATCGCCACGTTCAATTGCTTCATATAAATCACGTTGGTGGCTTTCACGATCATTTGCAATGACAGCTGCTGCTTCTGCATCTGTTAAGTTTTTAATACCTTGTTGGGTGCGGAAGTGGAATTTTACCCAGAAACGCTCACCTGCTTCATTCCAAAAACTGTAAGTGTGTGAACCAAATCCATGCATATGGCGATAGCTTGCTGGAATACCACGATCACTCATAACAATGGTTACTTGGTGCAATGCTTCAGGTAATAATGTCCAAAAATCCCAGTTGTTAGTGGCTGAACGCATATTGGTACGTGGATCGCGTTTTACTGCTTTGTTTAAATCTGGGAATTTACGAGGATCACGTAAGAAGAATACCGGTGTGTTGTTACCCACTAAGTCCCAGTTACCTTCCTCAGTATAAAATTTTAATGCGAAACCACGAATATCACGTTCAGCATCAGCTGCACCACGTTCACCCGCAACAGTGGTAAAGCGTGCGAACATTTCTGTTTTCTTGCCTACTTCGCTGAAAATTTTTGCGCGAGTATATTGAGTAATGTCGTGTGTGACAGTAAAGGTACCAAATGCACCGGAGCCTTTAGCGTGCATACGACGCTCAGGAATAACCTCACGTACGAAATCAGCTAATTTTTCATTAAGCCATAAATCTTGAGAAAGTAATGGACCTCGAGGACCGGCAGTCAAACTGTTTTGGTTATCAGCTACCGGTGCGCCATTGCCCATAGTCAAGTTTGTAGTAGATAAATGCGAAAAAGGGCATTTTGAACTCATAGTTAACTCCTTGTATGAATAAATAGAGGGATAAATTTCGTAAATATCATACAAAAAGGTTTTGACGATTAAAATCTATTAAATTAATCAAGGTAATCTATTGGTGTGGGATTGATTTGAGTTTTGTGTAAAATTTAATGAAAGACTGTTGTATTCACTTTAAATTACACAAAAATATTATTCTAAATGAAACAATTGCTCCCATTCATACCTAATAATTATTTTATTAGCTATGAACAAAATTTTTAGTATTTAGCTGCTTGAATTAGAATGTCGATAAGTCAGAAAATAGTAAGAGAGGGCTGAAATAACCACGCAAGCTGTCATTGTATAGAGCATTGGTGCAGCTGTTTCCATTTTAAAGCTTGCGACTAAGGATCCCATTACCGCGCCAACACCAAAACGAACACTTCCCATTAATGAGTTTGCGGTACCCGCCATCGTTGGGAATTTTTCGAGAATAGAGGCGGTGGCATTGGACGATATGAGCGGGTTTTGTCCGACAAAAAAGGCTACACCAATAGCCATTGACCAAAAACCGAAATCAAAAAGTGCGGTTAAAAATAACCAAATTCCTGATATGAATTGTACAGCAATACCAATTCGTAACATGGTTTCCGCACCTAACTTCAGCACAAACTTCCCATTTAAATAAGACGTGGCTGTCATAATAGCGATATTAATCATAAAGAAATAGCCGAATTGATCGACTGGAATACCATAAATACCGATATAGACAATCGATCCTGCAGTGACGAAAGCAAATAAACCACCAAAACCAAAAGAGGCGGCCGCCATATAACCTAATACTTCTTTTTGTTTTGAAAGCATCATGAAGTTACGGGCAATGATATTTAGGCGAAGTGGAATACGATTTTCTTGTTTATGGGTTTCAGGAATAATGAAAAAGACGAGCAATGCTGCAAGAAATCCCATCGCACCGATCACATAAAAGATCATGTGCCAATGGAAAAATTTCACAATATATCCGCCAATCACAGGTGCAACAAGCGGTGCAATCATAAAGACAAGTGTGATGGTGGACATGACTCGAGAGAGTTGATCCTTGCTAAATAAATCTCGTAATAACGCCCCTGAAAGCACCACAGGCGCAGCACCAAAGAAACCTTGAATGAAACGCAGTGCAGTGAAACTGCCTATAGAGTGAATACCGGTTAAAATAATGGCTGTAATAGCACCAATAATGACACCTAATAAAATAATCGGTTTACGACCAAAACTATCGCCAAAGGGCCCCCAGAATAATTGTCCTGCCGCCATGCCGTAAGCAAAGAATGTCAGCGTGTACTGAACTTGCTCGGAGTTGATATTTAAGTCTTCAGCAATATTTAAAAAGGACGGAATATACATATCCACGCCCAAAGGCGGTAGCATCGAGAGGATGCCGAGCGTGGCGATAAAAATAAAGGTAGGTTTAATATTTTGGCTCATATTATTTCACTAAATTGTCGATTTCTTCCTGAGTGAGTGGACGAAATTCGCCTTCTTCTAAGCTTTCATCTAATTCAACGTTGCCAATTCTCCAACGATGTAGCCCAACGACTTTATTACCCAGTGCGGCAAACATTCGTTTCACCTGATGATAGCGCCCTTCAGAGATAGTCAGATTCACGTTGTAATCATCTAATACCTCTAATTTGGCTGGTTTAGTCGGTTCTTTTTCGCCACGTAACAGAATGCCTTCTTCACAGGCTGAAGCATAATGGTTTTCAACCGGATCGGCTAAGGTCACTAAATAGGTTTTTTCGCATTGATGCTTTGGTGAAGTAATACGATGTGACCATTGACCATCATCCGTTAATAGCACGAGTCCTGTGGTATCCACATCTAACCGTCCAGCACTATGTAATTTGCTAGAAAGAGGCGGTTCAAAGAATTGATAAATAGTAGGATAGTCGTCATCATCATGAGAGCAAACATAGCCCTGAGGCTTATGCAACATAAAATATTGGCCTTCTTCTACCCAAGGCAACAATTCATCTTCAAAATAAATCTCATCTTCTTGGCTAACTTTGGTCGCCCCATTTTTCACAATTTCATCATTAATTTTGACCGCACTTTGGCGAATGGCCTTGGTGGCTTGTGAACGGGTTAAGCCTGTATTCTCGGCAATAAATTTATCTAGTCGCATCGTAAACTCTTATTTTTGATTGAACCAGCTGACGTAATCAAACTGATCGTAATATTTTTCACCATTCCAACCGGAAAAAGTAAATAAATCGCCCACTTCGCCTTCGTTTTCAAAGCCTTTAATGTAGAAAGCGGATTTTAATTCGGGATATGGCTTATGGGTAAAGACGACTTTGTTTGGATAAGGCAAGTTATCGAAGGCTTGCAAATCCTCATATTTTGCACCTTTTCCACCATCTTTATCTGTCATCATTATAAATAAGTTATCGAAATCTAAACGCTGTGAGCGCGCATCCCATTTTTCCTGAGCTTCTTGTTCGGAGTGGTAGTGCATAAAGTGCACTTTAAGATCACCTAATAGGCCAACTGGATACGGTTTTTCTGTTTGTATAAATTGAAGCGGTTGTGCTTGATAGAATGTGATATTTTGTAGATATCGAACAAAATCGCTTGGGTCTAAATAAAGGTTAACAAACGGAGAATTAAAAGGCTGATTGAGGTCGTGCAAAATAAATGCACCGACACAGTTTGCAGAAATTACTGACATGCCTTGGTTGGTTAACCGTTGTTGGAAGGTTTTGTTAATCGCTTTCCGTTGTAATTTATTGATGGCACTTCTAAATTTAGAAAACAAACTCATTATTTACATCCTGCATGTTTTTTGCGACATAGTAACGTTTTTGGTTCGAAATGTGAAGAAAAGACAAAAAGTGCGGTCGATTTCACTCATATTTTTGTAATAAATTTGTAAAATTTTTGCGGTATGTCACAAAATTCTGTTTAAAAGAGAGTATAATGGCGCAAATTTTATTTAGCCTAAGTGAAAATGGAGTATATTTATATGAGCGAACAATTGCGCCAAGCTGCATTAGATTTTCATGAATTCCCAATTCCAGGAAAAATTGCTGTCACCCCAACCAAATCGTTAGAAACTCAACATGATTTAGCCCTTGCTTATTCTCCAGGTGTTGCAGAGCCTTGTCTCGAAATTGAAAAAGATCCTTCAGCTGCAAGTCGTTATACTGCACGTGCTAATTTAGTGGCTGTGATTTCAAATGGTACTGCTGTATTAGGTTTAGGAAATATTGGGGCACTTGCCTCCAAACCTGTTATGGAAGGGAAAGGGGTATTGTTCAAAAAATTTGCCGGTATCAATGTATTCGACATTGAAATCAATGAACATGATCCAGATAAATTAATCGATATTATTGCTTCATTAGAACCTACTTTTGGTGGGATTAACCTTGAAGATATCAAAGCACCGGAATGTTTCCACATTGAAAAAGCATTGCGTGAACGAATGGGAATTCCGGTATTCCATGATGACCAACATGGTACTGCCATTATCGTCGGTGCAGCAGCATTAAACGGTTTAGAAATTATTGGTAAAAATATTGCAGATGTTCGCTTAGTAGTAAATGGCGCAGGTGCTTCAGCTATTGCTTGTACTAACTTGCTTCGTGCATTAGGTTTCAAAAAAGAAAATATCACCATGTGTGACTCTAAAGGTGTGATTTTCAAAGGCCGTGGCGATAACATGGATGAAACTAAACAATTTTATGCTATTGAAGATAATGGTTGGCGCACATTAGCTGATGCCGTTAAGGGAGCCGATGTGTTCTTAGGTTGTTCTAAAGCGGGTGCGTTAAAACCTGAAATGGTGAAAACCATGGCGGAGAATCCATTAATTCTTGCATTGGCTAACCCAGTACCTGAAATTACGCCTGATGAAGCGAAAGCAGTACGTCCAGATGCGATTGTTTGTACTGGTCGTTCAGACTTTCCAAACCAAGTTAATAACGTGCTTTGTTTCCCATTCTTATTCCGTGGTGCACTAGATGTAGGTGCAACAGCGATTAATGAAGAAATGAAATTAGCGGCTTCTCATGCCATTGCGAGTCTTGCGAAAGAACCGGTTCCATTAGAAATTATTGCTAATTATGGTGCGTTATCTTTTGGACCTGATTATGTGATTCCAACACCATTTGATCCACGCTTATTGTTTACTGTATCTTCTGCGGTAGCGAAAAAAGCGATGGAAACAGGTGTAGCAACTCGTCCAATTACCGATTGGGCAGCTTATGAAAAACAATTAAAAGCATTAGTTGCAGCTTAATCCTTCTCTTTCAAAGTGCGGTCAAAAATGATGATGTTTTTAACCGCACTTTGTGTTTTTTTATCTGTCTATGGAAAGAATGGCACATTAATGTGCTTTAAATTAATCAACGGGTAGTGATTCCCTTAGGACTTATGAGTGTCAAAATGAAACAAACACGTTCTCCTTTATATCCGATTTTTCTCTTCGTCATCATTAATCTGATCATTTTCACCTTGTCTCGTCTTGGGCTTGCGATTTGGCAGGCAGACCGTGTCTCTGCGGTAGCGGGCTGGGGGCAATTATTCTTACAAGGCTTGCGTATGGATATCGTGGCTTTGTGTTATCTATTTGGTGTGCCAGCATTATTTACGGTGTTATTTCATAATAGCCGTATTTGGAAAATGATTTTACGCATTTGGCTTACCCTTGGTAGTGTGTTTATTCTGTTTATGGAACTCGCGACACCGGCATTTATCGAAACCTATGATTTCCGTCCAAATCGTCTATTTATCGAATATCTCATTTATCCGAAAGAAGTCTTTTCAATGTTGATGGAAGGCCATTTAACTGCGGTCATTTTTAGCCTCATTTTCACCGTTACGGCTTTCTTCTGTTATTGGAAACTCTCTGGTTATGCGGTGAAAAACTTACACCCAATGAGCTGGAAATTGCGTCCTGTTGTAGCATTGCTTGTGATTGCAGTGGCTTTTTTAGGTGCGCGTTCGAGTTTCCAACACCGTGGTGTGAATCCTGCGATGGTGGCTTTCTCTTCCGATGGGTTAGTAAATTCGCTTGTGTTGAATTCAGGCTATTCAGTTCTTTATGCGGCACAGCAATTTAAAGATGAAGGTTCATCTTCCGAGGTGTACGGCAAAATGGATACTGATGAAATGTTGCGTATTGTCAAAGCAAGCCGTGGGCGCCCTGAAAGTGATTATATTTCAGAGAAGATTCCAACATTAACGAAAAACCAAGCTACTTACCAAGGTAAACCGAAAAATATCGTCATTATTTTGGAAGAAAGTTTTGGGGCGCAATTTGTGGGTACGTTAGGCGGAAAACCACTTTCACCTGAATTTGATAAATTAGCTAAAGAAGGTTGGTTATTTGAAAATCTTTATGCTACGGGGACGCGTTCTGTTCGTGGTATTGAAGCCACCACAGCGGGCTTTACACCCACTCCAGCACGTGCAGTGGTGAAATTAAATAACAGTCAAAGTGGTTTCTTTACCATTGCAGATTTACTTGCTAAACAAGGTTATAACACTTCTTTCATTTATGGTGGTGAAAAGCACTTTGATAACATGGCAAGCTTCTTCTATGGTAACGGCTTCCAAAATATTATCGATCAAAAGGATTATCAAAATCCGAAATTTACTGCGACTTGGGGCGTGAGTGATGAGGATTTATTTGATAAAGCGAACGAAACCTTTACCCAATTACAGAATGAAGGAAAACCATTCTTTAGCTTAGTGTTTAGTTCGAGCAATCACGATCCTTTCGAGTTTCCAGATGGCAAAATTGAGCTTTACGAACAACCAAAAGCAACCCGTAATAACAGCGCAAAATATGCGGATTATGCCATTGGTTATTTCTTCAAATTAGCGAAACAATCTAATTATTGGAAGGATACTGTATTCTTGGTGATTGCAGACCATGATTCTCGTGCAGCTGGGGCAAGCTTAGTGCCTATTAAGCATTTTCATATTCCAGCGTTAATTTTAGGTGATCATGTTGAGCCTCGCCGAGACAGTCGTTTAGTGAGTCAGATTGATATGCCGACGACTTTGCTTTCTATTGCGGGCGTAAGTGGTAATTATCCAATGATTGGCTTTGATTTAACGCAAGATGTGAATCCTGATCGTGCCTTTATGCAATTCGATCAAACGCAAGCGTTAATGAAAGGTAATCATGATGTCGTTATCCAAACACCAAATAGTAAAGCAAAAGGCTATGTGTATGATAAAGAAAAAGATACATTGACTGAAAAAGAGGTGCCGGAAGAAATGAAAAAAGAAGCCTTGGCACATGCTTTACTTGGCAGCTATTTGTATAAAAACCGTTTATATAAAGGCAGTGAAGAGAAATAAAGTGCGGTCAGTTTTAGGCTAAATTTAAAGGGCGAATGATTTCGCCCTTTTTCTTTATATGATTTTCGCTTAGTGATTTTCAGCAATCACACGTGGGAATAAAATATTATTTTCACGATGAATATGCATCATTAAATCGTCAATAAATTCTTGGATACCGCTGTAAAGTGCAAGCCATGTATTACAAGCATCTGCCGGAGGCGTCATATTGTTTGTTAATGATTTCAAAACTTCCAGATGTTCGCCATGTTCAGCATGTTCCATTTCCATCATGCGAATTGGCATTTGCGCCATCATATAATTACCGGCTTTGATCATTGGGAAAAGTACGTGCTCTTCTTTCATCATGTGGTTGCTCAAATCCTCATAGACATTGCGTAATTCAGCCGCAACACCTATTGGGCAATCTTCACGATCGCCATGAACACTTTCTACACGATCCGCTAAGACGATTAATTCTTGAAGTTGTTCACGGTGACGTTGATGGTAGCGAACTAAAATATGATCGATAATTTCAGGATAAGTTGCATTAACCCAATATTCCTCTGGGTTTTCAGCTTTGCTGTTTTGAAGCTCGGTTAAACGGGTTTCAATTTCTGCTAAATTTAATCCTTTTTCTGCCGCTGCATTTGCAAGTGTATCGGAACCACCACAGCAGAAATCCAAATCGTATTCACGAAGTAGGGAAGTTGATCCGGGTACGCTGACAGCGATTTCACTTAATTTTTTATCTCCAAAAGACATAATGAATCTCCTTATTGATGAGGTAGAGTTAGAAGTTGAGTAAAATACTAAGATAATAAAAGGAAAATGCAACGGTTTTTTTAGCAAAGTATGATTTAAATCAAAGCTAAAAGTTAAAGTTACCGTGTTGTAGGTATCGAGAAGTATTAAAAGTGAAAGTTGCATTGCTTTGATGAGGTGTTATTATTCGAGCATAGAGAGGGGATAATAATGAAGCGAATCTATCGATTTTTGACTATTGGCTTAGTGTTAGTGGTTTTAGGTGCTGGATATTTTTTTACGAATTTAACGATTTTTGACCGTACATTTATTCAACTAAAAACGTCACAAAAAGTGAGTTATATTCCTTTTAAAAACAAGTTAAATATGCAATGTGACAAGGCTGATAATTTAGTGCCTAAATTAGCCTCCTCTCGTTTTCATTTGATAACTTGGAATGTGCATAAGGGACAAGACACAGGATGGCAAGAGGATTTAGAACGACTCTCTAAACAGGCTGATTTTGTGTTATTGCAAGAAGCGACGCAGCATCAAAATTTAAGTACATTTTCGACCGCACTTTTTGTGTCCTCTTTTTCTTTTAAAGATCTCTTATCAGGTGTAAAAACATTCACCAACACGCAACCAGAATGGTATTGCGGTGGTGGCGTAGCTGAACCATTAATACAAAT